>Ga0334895_1000053_pt1 | contig 192703 bp, 148 predicted proteins | sample GraSluR3_MG_7_FD_207229 | JGI IMG/M metagenome (GOLD analysis project Ga0334895, IMG submission 207229) | Sludge microbial communities from methane-producing bioreactor in Wageningen University, Netherlands - Granular Sludge_31_05-R3 | ecosystem: Engineered > Bioreactor > Anaerobic >... | reverse complement strand
CGCCCCCGGGAATTACAACGTGCATCTATTTTCTCACAATCATCCCATAGTGGAATTGAAATAGCCGAACTGCTAGCCGACAAATACCTTAATAACGCTCACAATCATCCCATAGTGGAATTGAAATGGAGTACTGGCAGTCGTATATGACACCAGAGCAAATCTCACAATCATCCCATAGTGGAATTGAAATACCGAAACGCCATTAATTGATACGGTGTAGCTAACTCACAATCATCCCATAGTGGAATTGAAATTCTGAAATTGACAATCTAAACGATTCGCCACTATACTCACAATCATCCCATAGTGGAATTGAAATGGAAATTACTATGAAAGGGTAAGCATTGATTTTTCTCACAATCATCCCATAGTGGAATTGAAATATAAGTGCCCTCACGGCTGCGTTGCTTTTCTGCTCCTCACAATCATCCCATAGTGGAATTGAAATTCTGAAATTGACAATCTAAACGATTCGCCACTATACACTCACAATCATCCCATAGTGGAATTGAAATTCGCAAATCTGCTTATCAGGAAAACCCGAGGCTATGACTCACAATCATCCCATAGTGGAATTGAAATTACACATGGCTACTTTTCCTCCTCGCTTTTGCCCGCTCACAATCATCCCATAGTGGAATTGAAATTTGGGAAGTTCGATGTAGTAAACCTCTCTGTCGGCCTCACAATCATCCCATAGTGGAATTGAAATATCCTAGCCGATAAGTAGCTAAGAGTGTCGGCTATAACTCACAATCATCCCATAGTGGAATTGAAATATATTTAGCGACAAGGGGTTTATGTCAACATCCTACTCACAATCATCCCATAGTGGAATTGAAATCTTGGTTAAAAATATCAACTTGCTTTGGCGAAGCTTTCTCACAATCATCCCATAGTGGAATTGAAATCAACAGGAGAAAACATGCACACCGAGCCGATGTCTGCTCACAATCATCCCATAGTGGAATTGAAATTTGATATGTAATGTATTGTATTTTTTTAACACTTCTCACAATCATCCCATAGTGGAATTGAAATCCCGTTAGGGGGCCACCCACGCCAACGGTCTTAAACTCACAATCATCCCATAGTGGAATTGAAATCACTAATACGAAATGAATACGCTAAACAACATCAAGCTCACAATCATCCCATAGTGGAATTGAAATTCGGGTAATTCCCAGGTATAAGTAACCGGGTAATCACTCACAATCATCCCATAGTGGAATTGAAATGCTCGTTGATGATGTAGATGTCCTTAAGTTCGAACTCACAATCATCCCATAGTGGAATTGAAATAGGTATATGGCGTAGTTCATACCCGCCACCACCACCACTCACAATCATCCCATAGTGGAATTGAAATTTGCTTGTAAGATGTTTTGGGTAAGTAGCTAAATATCTCACAATCATCCCATAGTGGAATTGAAATTTCCAATCTATAACTAAATACGCTACTTCTGTTTTTCTCACAATCATCCCATAGTGGAATTGAAATCCTCATCGGTAGCCACCAGCTTCTCCAGCGTGTTCTCACAATCATCCCATAGTGGAATTGAAATTAACTAATCCTCTTGGTGTAACAATTTGCCTATTGCCCTCACAATCATCCCATAGTGGAATTGAAATCTAAGCCCCTCAAGCGTGATGCTTGATGTGTCAACTCTCACAATCATCCCATAGTGGAATTGAAATTTCGCAGGGCGAAGTATATTGACGCAAAGAATGATTCTCACAATCATCCCATAGTGGAATTGAAATTAGCAAATCCGATTAGCGATGTGAGGTAATTTCTCTCACAATCATCCCATAGTGGAATTGAAATAACATGGCTAGTTGTCCCCTGGCACTTTCGCATGGCTCACAATCATCCCATAGTGGAATTGAAATGTAGTTGTCAAATCAACCAAGGTCTCCTGCAACCCCGCTCACAATCATCCCATAGTGGAATTGAAATCTAGTAGGTTTAGCAGGCGACTTAGCCTCGTTTAAAACTCACAATCATCCCATAGTGGAATTGAAATATGATCGTTGCCCTGAACGACCATCGCTCAGCCGTCTCACAATCATCCCATAGTGGAATTGAAATTTCGCAGGGCGAAGTATATTGACGCAAAGAATGATTCTCACAATCATCCCATAGTGGAATTGAAATAGATGGTATATATCATTTCATAACTGTAAAGACGTCCTCACAATCATCCCATAGTGGAATTGAAATTTTGTAGCCCCTGTGTTCGGTTCGTTCCAGTGTTCTCACAATCATCCCATAGTGGAATTGAAATTATATATGCACATTACCCAAGTAAAGGGTGATGCCTCACAATCATCCCATAGTGGAATTGAAATTCACGGTCGGCAAGGGCATTCAGGTTATTGGCCTGCTCACAATCATCCCATAGTGGAATTGAAATGGAGCTGGAGAGCGGACAGGAACTTTTTCAGGTTCGCTCACAATCATCCCATAGTGGAATTGAAATTTAGTGGGGCGCCAATAACAGAGCCTGGCAATGGACTCACAATCATCCCATAGTGGAATTGAAATACAGTTATTCCAATGTGAAACCATTGCGAATCATCACTCACAATCATCCCATAGTGGAATTGAAATTCGTCGTAAGCACATAGGGCTGCTGTGGTTAGGGCTGCCTCACAATCATCCCATAGTGGAATTGAAATGGACGAACATTAGCCCTACGAGAAGATCGCCCATCGCTCACAATCATCCCATAGTGGAATTGAAATGTATAAATATGAGCAGCTAACTGAGGGAACATCATCTCACAATCATCCCATAGTGGAATTGAAATTATCCGAACACCTGAGGTGCGGTGATATTCCCATCCCTCACAATCATCCCATAGTGGAATTGAAATATTAAAGCACAGTTGCTAACAACAGGTGTAGCCACTCACAATCATCCCATAGTGGAATTGAAATCCTTGCGAGTTGGATGTTTGTTGTATGATATAAGCATCTCACAATCATCCCATAGTGGAATTGAAATTCGTCGTAGGCACACAGGGCTGCGGTGGTTAGGGCTCTCACAATCATCCCATAGTGGAATTGAAATGGAATTGGCATATGTTACCATACCAATCATATCAAACTCACAATCATCCCATAGTGGAATTGAAATTAACTAATCCTCTTGGTGTAACAATTTGCCTATTGCTCACAATCATCCCATAGTGGAATTGAAATTTTTTCTTAGCTTTTCATCATCTCTATATCGTTTTCTCACAATCATCCCATAGTGGAATTGAAATATAATAGTCGTATTTGTCCTTCCCACGTTTGCTCCTCTCACAATCATCCCATAGTGGAATTGAAATCTTTTTATGCGCTCAATTTGACCGTTGGAATTAATGCTCACAATCATCCCATAGTGGAATTGAAATCCACATTGGATGTTAGCAGTGGGTTTAGCGCAATGTCTCACAATCATCCCATAGTGGAATTGAAATTTGAAAACGATGATTGGAGCATAGCCGTTATGGGACTCACAATCATCCCATAGTGGAATTGAAATTTGCAAATTGAGCCGCTACTGGGCAGTACACTATACTCACAATCATCCCATAGTGGAATTGAAATACCGTTAGCGAGTATTAAGATTGGCAGGCTTATGACCCTCACAATCATCCCATAGTGGAATTGAAATCTCAAAACAGTAGTAAGTATGTCCTTCTTCGTAGTCTCACAATCATCCCATAGTGGAATTGAAATTGCCGTTGGCCTGGCTACCCTTGTGTGAGGTTGATAGCTCACAATCATCCCATAGTGGAATTGAAATGGCGAACCGACATCGACCTCGATTCCAAGCAGGGGCGTCTCACAATCATCCCATAGTGGAATTGAAATGCGAAAGCCTCCTCTGTATCGAAGTTCATACGCCTCTCACAATCATCCCATAGTGGAATTGAAATAGTAAAAATATGTCGTCAAGTCTTATCATAGCGGTCTCACAATCATCCCATAGTGGAATTGAAATTCTGACGAAATACCAAAGATGATATGCTCTCAAATCTCACAATCATCCCATAGTGGAATTGAAATACAGTTATTCCAATGTGAAACCATTGCGAATCATCACTCACAATCATCCCATAGTGGAATTGAAATTTCTGTGGTAAATCACCCTTAGGCTGTCCGTGTTGCTCACAATCATCCCATAGTGGAATTGAAATATCATTCGCTGTCTTATTTGTAGCGTTTCACATTCTCACAATCATCCCATAGTGGAATTGAAATGGCGATGGCTATTCTTGAGGCGTTTGTTTGGAAGGCTCACAATCATCCCATAGTGGAATTGAAATATTAGCTCTACACGCTTAATTGAGATTTTAGCCTTCTCACAATCATCCCATAGTGGAATTGAAATGCATAGTCGTTATCGCTATACCAAAATATTTGGTTCTCACAATCATCCCATAGTGGAATTGAAATACCCGTTCAGGGGCTTCGATGCCCAGCGTGTTGCCCTCACAATCATCCCATAGTGGAATTGAAATTTCTCAACCAATCCGTCAGGTGCATTTGGCGTTGGCTCACAATCATCCCATAGTGGAATTGAAATAATAGAGTGTAGTGGTTTTCGACTATATTCATAACCTCACAATCATCCCATAGTGGAATTGAAATATGAAAACTAAATGCTACTCAGTGCGCCTACAAAGCTCACAATCATCCCATAGTGGAATTGAAATTCCTTACATTGAAGAACTAAACTTCCCCCAGCATCCTCACAATCATCCCATAGTGGAATTGAAATTACCTTTACAGGCTGTTTGGTGGGGTTACCCACGGCACTCACAATCATCCCATAGTGGAATTGAAATACAAGAATTATAAACCTAATAAGGTGGGGGAGACACCTCACAATCATCCCATAGTGGAATTGAAATAATCAAAGAATATCGTTGGTTCGTTCATCGCCTTATACTCACAATCATCCCATAGTGGAATTGAAATCTAAGCCCATCCAGCGTTATGCTTGACGTGTCAGCCTCACAATCATCCCATAGTGGAATTGAAAATTTGGTCGCAGTCGAATGAGAAGTTTTTCCTATGGGAATGTACGGGTGGGTAAGGAAGTAAAATACCAGCGCCACTAAATTTTGGTATGTTGTGGCGCTGAAATTATGGGAGATTGGTTGCTTTACTCAGTTATCTCCGCGCTTTTTTCCTCAAAAGTTGCTTTTGATATTTTTCTGAGGGGATTCATGGTAATAACCCATTTCTCTTTATCGCTGCTTTGGATAACAACAACGTAAATTTTATCGGGATCCTCTTTGTCGTTGCAGTAGTGAGCGTATGCGTAGTACACCGATTCAAGGGTGATTACATCGGATGCATATCGTACCTCCTTTATGGCACCATCCCAGCGCTTAAGCTGTTTTTCAAAGTCGGGGCGTTCCATGGCATCCTCGTCGAGCGCCATGCTCATGGCCCAGCTAGCACACTGCTTAAGTAGATCAACATCCTTGGTTTTGTAGGCCAATAGTACTTGCTGTGCAGCCTCCTCGCCGGGAGCGTAGGTTTCCTTTACTTCTAGCTTAAAGTCCTTGGCTTTTTGCTTGCCCTTTTCACCTGTTGACCCACCACCGCATGAGGTAAGTGTTACAATCAGGGCTAGCATTAGTAAACTTGTAATTCGTTTCATAGCTTATTCTTTTAGGTTATCCTACAAATTTAAGCAATGATAGCTAAGGGTGCAAGTTTAAACCCAGTATTCGGTTTTCATCAATCTTGTCGATTTGTAAATCTATCTTCAACCAAACCTATATGCAAGTATTTTAGGGCTGAGTTTAACGTTGAGACTTTGCTGGATGGTGTCGCAGTACTATGATGGTATTTAGTTGAATTGCTAGCATTCACATCATAATAAGCAATAAACTTTACTTGCTCCAACCCTTTGCACGCTCCACAGCATCGGCCCATTTACTCTTTAGGTTGGCGCTTTGGTTGGCATCCATGGTGGCGTCGAACTCCCTATCCAGTTGCCATTGCTTTTTAAGCTCGTCGATATCTTTCCAAAAGCCTGTGGCTAGGCCAGCAAGGTAGGCAGCGCCCAGCGCAGTGGTTTCAACCACTTTGGGCCTTATTACTGGCACGCGTAGCATATCGGCCTGGAACTGCATCAGCAGGTTATTGGCCGATGCACCGCCATCAACCCGAAGCTCGGTAATCTCCATTCCTGTGTCGCTCTGCATGGCACCAATCACATCCATGGTTTGGTAGGCAATGCCCTCCAGCGCAGCGCGGGCAATGTGGGCGCGGGTTGTGCCGCGGGTTAGCCCAACCATAAGGCCACGAGCGTACTGATCCCAGTAGGGGGCACCCATACCGGTAAAGCTGGGTACAAAATACACATCGCCATTATCTTGGGCTTGCGCTGCAAGGGTTTCTATTTCTGCGGATGAGTTTATAATTCCTAGCCCATCCCTAAGCCATTGCACCACGGCACCGCCAATAAATATGCTGCCCTCCAGGGCATAGGTGGTTTCGCCATTAATTTGCCAAGCAATGGTGGTAACCAAATTGTTTTTTGATATAAAGGGTTTGTTGCCAGTGTTTTTAAGGATAAAACATCCTGTGCCGTAGGTGTTCTTAACCATTCCCTCGTCAACACACATTTGCCCAAAGAGTGCTGCCTGCTGGTCGCCTGCTATGCCGCCAATGGGCACTTTCGATGCAAAAAAAGTGGTGTTGGTGTAATCGTAAACCTCGCTCGATGATGCTACACGGGGCATCATTTCGATAGGGATATTTAAAAGATTTAGCAGCTCCTCGTCCCATTCGAGGGTGTTGATATTAAATAACATGGTGCGGCTTGCATTGGAAACATCGGTAACGTGTGTGCGGCCCTGGGTTAATTTCCATACTAGCCACGAGTCAACCGTGCCAAAGGCCAATTCACCTTTCTCTGCCCGTTGTCTTGCTCCATCCACATTGTCGAGTATCCACTTTATTTTCGTTCCGCTAAAGTAGGCGTCAATTACCAGCCCTGTTTTCTCTCGAATTTTTTCTGCTAGGCCTTCAGCTTTAAGCTTATCGCACAATTCCGAGGTTCGTCTATCTTGCCATACTATCGCATTGTAAACGGGCTCACCCGTTTTTTTGTCCCAAACAATGGTAGTTTCGCGCTGATTGGTAATACCAATCCCTGCTAGGTAAGTTCCGTTTATGCTTAGCTTCGACATAGCTTCGGCGGCCACAGCTACCTGCGACGACCATATCTCCCCTGGGTCGTGCTCAACCCATCCGGGTTTGGGAAATATTTGGGTGAACTCCTTTTGTGCTACCGAGTGGATGTTTCCATTGTGGTCGAATAGCAATGCGCGCGAGCTGGTTGTACCTTGGTCCAGAGCTAGGATAAACTTTTCCATAGGGTGGTGTGATGATTTGATTTGAAAACTCGAATATACTAAACTTGCTAAAATTATCGAAGAATGTACTTAGAGGCAACCTTCTCAAATTCTTTAACCTGCATTTCTTCCCACTGCTCATCCTTACCCAGCTCTGCTGCCATAATTTTGGCAACTTTTGGGGCCACAAGCATTGCCTCGCGGGCATCTAGCAAAAGTGCCCGAGTCCTACGCGACAGAAAATCTTCAACCGTTCTGGCCATTTCAAAACGTACAGCCCAAATTACTTGCGCTGCATAAATATTAAGCCTGCAGCTAATTAGCTGTTTAGTTTCAGGATATTTCTCCATCAAATCGGTAATTCCCTTTTTGTCGCTACCGTAAAAATACAGCGGGTCGTTTAGATCTACATACTGTTGATAACCATGCAACTTCAAGTTTTTGGTTGATGTTTGCGTGCGCGACCAACCCTTGGTTTTCTCTACCTTATCAACCATATCCTGCGCCATACGACGGAAGGTGGTCCATTTGCCACCAATCATGGTGAATAGATGCGACGAGGTAACGGTTATCTTGTGGCTACGCGATATTTCTTTGGTTTTCGAGTTCTCGTGCTTTGGTGCAGCCAGCGGACGCAATCCGGCAAATATGCTTAGCACATCGCTACGGCTGGGTGCTTTGGTGAGGTACTTGGCCATTGTAGACAGGATGAACTTAATTTCTTCCTCAAGAGCTACTGGTTCAAGATCGGGGGAGTTTATGGGGGTGTCGGTGGTGCCTACCACAATTTTGTCGTGCCATGGCACGGCAAATAGTACCCTGCCATCATCGGTTTTGGGTATCATTAGGGCGTACCCACCTGGTAGAAAAGATTTGTCGAGCACAAGGTGAATGCCCTGGCTCGGACGAATAGTTTTTCGCTGCCCCGGGCTATCCATTTGCAGGATATCGTCGGCAAAAACGCCTGTGGCATTTATAACAGCTTTTCCGTTTATGGTGTATTCTTTGCCACTCTCTATATCCAAAGCAACCACACCACAAGCAAACCCATTCTCATCTTTTTTGATATTGTTAACCTGTATATAGTTAGCAGCTATTGCGCCGTGCTCAATTGCTGTTTGTAGGGCGTTGATGGCTAAGCGCGAATCGTCGAATTGACCATCATGGTAAACCACACCAGCCGATATTTTTTTCTGGTTAATGGTTGGCAATTTCTCAATGGTTTTCTTTTTCGAAACCCTCAGCGAGCGCCCCAAGCTGTACTTGCCGGCAAGCAAATCGTAAAAAGTAAGGCCAACGGTGTACATCAGCTCGTCGAACAAGCCAAACGTAGGGATAACGAACGATTGGTTTTTAACCAGATGCGGAGCATTTTTAAGCAAACGACCGCGCTCAACACAGGCCTCGCGTACTAGTGCTAAATCGCCTTGGGCTAAATACCTAACCCCGCCATGCACCAGCTTGGTGCTTTTGCTTGATGTTGATTTGGTAAAGTCGGATTTTTCTAGCAGCACAACGCTGTAGCCTCGGGTTGCAGCTTCGAGGGCAATGCCAATACCAGTTGCACCTCCGCCAATAACGATAAAATCGTATGTTTTTTGGCTTTCGTTAAGTTGCTCTAACGTTTTATCTCTGTTCATAGCTTGTGGGGTTACGATAATAATTACCCTGCAAAAGTAAGTAATAAATTCTAAAAGGAAAGAAAACGAAAGGCAAAAAATTACGAAAAACAACTTTTGCGTAATAGTCGCTTTTGTTGGTATGTTTTTGTAATTTTGCGTGTAAATACAACCCCTGAAAAATGTCGAAAAGTATTGCCCGTCGTCATCAGCATATTCTCAATAGGCTTAAGGAGCAGGGATTTGTGAATGTAAATGAGCTAAGCCAGGAGCTTGGCGTATCGTTGGTAACCATCCGAAAAGATTTAAAGGATTTAGAGGATAGAAACCTACTGCATCGCACCCATGGAAGCGCAACGCTCACTGATCCCTACATTACCGAAAGGAATATCCATGAAAAGGAGAAGATTGGGGTGGAACAGAAACAGCACATTGCAGCCAAGGCCTTAGGGTTTGTTGAGCCCAACGATAGCATTATACTCGCATCGGGTTCCACAATTCTTGAGCTTGCTCGACAAGTCTCAAGCATTAAGCCCTTGTCGGTGGTTACCGCATCACTCAATGTGGCGCAAATTCTTAATATAAACCCCGATATTGAGATACACCAGCTGGGCGGAGTGATTCGAAAGAGTTCCAACTCGGCTGTTGGCCCATCTGCCGAGCGGATGATGCAGGGCTTTAGCTGCAATAAACTCTTTATTGGCGTTGATGGTATTGATCCCGATTATGGACTAACAACAACCAACGCCCTTGAGGCGTCGCTAAATCAGGTAATGATTAGTGCAGCTCAAAAAATTATTGTGCTGGCCGATTCTGCAAAGTTTGGGCGTAGAGGGTTTGGGCGTATTTGTAGCTTAACGCAGGTAGATTTAGTAATAACCGACAACGGCATTTCCGAGTCGATGGTTAAACGATTTGCATCGGCAGGAGTAGAGCTGATTATTGCTTAGCGTATTTTTTTTGGCTATTGGCCAATTTCAATTGCATGATTTGTAAAAATAGTTTAGGTTTGAACATCAATAAATATCAAAATAGAATTTTATGAGCGTACTGGTTAATAAGGATTCCCGAATTTTAGTGCAGGGTTTTACTGGGGGCGAGGGCACGTTTCACGCAACCCAAATGCTTGAGTATGGAACAAACGTGGTGGGCGGTGTAACGCCAGGTAAGGGCGGACAAACGCATCTCGATTTGCCGGTGTTTAACACTGTTGCCGATGGAGTTAAGCAAGCTGGAGCCAACGTTTCTGTAATATTTGTCCCCCCCGCCTTTGCTGCCGATGCCATTATGGAGGCCGCCGACGCTGGAATAAAGGTTATAGTGTGTATCACCGAGGGTATTCCTATTGCCCAGATGGTAAACGTAAAACAGTATCTTTCTGAAAAAGCTGATGTTAGGCTAATTGGGCCTAACTGTCCTGGAATTATTACACCCGATGAGGCTAAGGTGGGTATTATGCCAGGCTTTATCCATAAAAAAGGGAGTGTTGGGGTAATATCGCGCTCTGGAACGCTTACCTATGAGGCGGTTGACCAGCTAACCAAGGTTGGCCTTGGCCAAACCACTTGCATTGGTATTGGCGGCGATCCCATTGTGGGAACCACAACCCTTGATGCCATTAAGCTGTTTAATGATGACCCTGAAACTGAGGGTATAGTTATGATAGGCGAGATTGGTGGAAGCATGGAGGCCGATGCTGCCTATTGGATTAAGGAAAACTGTAAAAAGCCTGTGGTTGGTTTTATTGCCGGACAAACCGCACCTAAGGGGCGACGTATGGGCCACGCCGGGGCAATTATTGGTGGTGCCGACGATACCGCTGCAGCGAAAATGAAGATTATGACCGAGTGTGGTATTCATGTGGTTGATTCGCCTGCGAATATTGGCACTACTATGCTTAATGCTCTAAAAAAGTAAGCCTTTGGATACTTAAAACTAAATCCTTGATGCTAATTTGGAACGCTTTGGCAGGTAGGCTAAAGCTTGCCTTAGTACTTTTGCTTATCGTTCATAGCGTTGTTGCCTTTGCACAGCGCGATGCCATAACCTTTGAGCGCATATCTGTTGAGGATGGCCTGTCGCAAAACACTGTGTATGCCATACTTAGGGATCATAAAGGCTTTTACTGGTTTGGTTCCGACGATGGTTTGAATAGGTACGATGGTGTTAAGTTTAAAACTTTTACCCATAAGGCAAGCGATAGCTTATCGCTAAGTAACAATAGGATTTTATCTATCATTGAAGATTCAAAGAAAAGGCTTTGGGTTGGTACCATAGGCGGGGGGCTTAATCTATTTGACCGGGTAACCGAAACCTTTACCTCCTACAAGCATGAACCCAATAATCGGTATAGCCTAAGCAACAATAGGGTTATGGCTCTGCTTGAGGATCCAAGCGGCAAAATCTGGGTTGGCACAGCCGATGGTGGCTTAAATCTTTTCGATCCCCAAACCGGCCAATTCAAGGTGTATAAAAATTCGGTGGGAAACTCCAAGCTGCTCCCAAGTAATGTGATACGCTCCCTTTTTATCGATTCAGGAGGAAAACTTTGGGTCGGAACCGACAATGGTATTGCTACTTACATTCACACTGAGGATTCTTTTGAATTTTTTACTGTTCTTAACCCTAACGGGACAACCTATAGCACAAAAATTATTCGAAGATTTTTCGAAGATTCATCAGGAACAATTTGGATAGCTACAGACGAGGAGGGTCTTGTCAGGTATTGTCCAGCCGATGAAAAATTTGTCATTTACCGTTACAATCCGCATAGAGAGAATACGCTGCCTAGCAATACGGTTCATGATATGTATGAGGATGATAATGGCTATCTGTGGATTGCTACTTACGGAGGCCTAAGCAAGTTTAATCCATCGACCGAAACATTTACCAACTACCAGAACTGCTTACACGATTCCCAAAGCATTTCGAGCAACCTCGTTCGAACCCTGTTTGAGGATGAGTTGGGGATTCTTTGGATTGGGACTAACAATAACGGAATTAATAAATTCGACAGAAAAGGCAAGCGGTTTACCGTGTATCGAAACTTACCGGGAAGTGCATTTAGTCTGCCTTCAACATCCATAAGTTCTATTCTCGAAGATGATGAGGGAGTGGTTTGGATGGGAACCTACGGTGAAGGTTTGATTAAGTTTGATATTAAAAGTGAGAATTTCGAGTATCACCGATCTAGTAACCATACTGCTTACGCATTACCCAATAATTATGTAACATCAATAGCTCAGGATCATAATGGTTACCTGTGGATAGGTACGAATAAAGGTTTGGCTAAATTCGACAAGCAAACCAATCGGTTTAAAACCGTAGGGGATAATTTTTTGCTACAAAGTCAGCTGCCCGAGAATAGAATAAGGTATGTGTTTGTCGATAGAGAAAATGTAATTTGGGTTGCAACACTTAACCGCGGTATCAGCCGGCTTACGCCCGATGAGAAATCGTTTGAAACCTTTGCATTTAAACCTTACGACACAACCACTATTACTCAAAACAGGCTTACATCACTATTCGAAGACTCATTCGGGAACTTTTGGGTTGCCACAAGCCATGAAGGCCTAAACCTTTTCGACAGGGAAAAAGGGCAGGTGCTCCAAGTTTACAAAAAGGATATGGTTGATTCCGTGGCAATATCATCCGATAGGGTGCTTTGCTTTCACCAGGATAGTAAAGATCGACTTTGGCTTGGATCCAATGAGGGGCTAAACTTATATAACTATACCGATAGAACGTTTAAGAACTATACAACCTCTGATGGCCTCCCCAGTAATGTGATTTATGGTATTGAGGAGGATGGTAATGGTAGGTTATGGATGAGTACAAACAAAGGCATATCGTGCCTGGATTATAGCAACCCCTCTAATCCTGTTTTTAGAAATTACGACAAGTACGATGGGTTTCCTTTAAACGAGTTCTCTCTAGATGCTAGTTGTAAGCTAAGTTCGGGTGAAATTCTTTTTGGAGGGATAAATAATTTTATTGCTTTCGACCCCCTCGATATTTATGATGATACCATTCCTCCACTGGTATATATTCAGGAGGCTACGGTGTCGCAGCATGAGCAGGATGGAAATCAATCTGGCGACGAATTGGTTGTTAACCTGTTGTATAAAGATTCCTTGGTACTTAGCTACTCGCAAAACAACATCTCGTTTCACATTACTGTTATCCATCCGCGGTCTCCTCAAAAGAATAGGTATAAGTATATGCTCGAGGGTTTCGACTCAAAGTGGATTGAGCCCACCTTTGTTCAGCAGTTCGTGCGATACACAAATCTTAAGCCCGGCAACTATACTTTTAGGGTGATAGCTGCTAACTCCGATGGGTTTTGGAATGAACAGGGCGATTCGGTGTACTTAACAATTCGAAAACCCTTTTGGAACAGATGGTGGTTCTATGTGCTGGTATCTATTATTTTCCTAGCAGTTGCTTACCTGTTGGCACGTTTTCGAGATAACCGATTGATGCATTCAAAGGCACAGCTTGAGGATATGGTAAATGAACGAACCCAAGAACTTTTTACTAAAAGCCAGGAACTGCTTATCCAGTCGGAGCGTTTGCAGCAAGCCAATGAGGAGATTAGGGCTACTTCGGAGGCCCTATCTGAGCAGAATGAACTACTTAAGGGAAAGAATGAGGAGATAACACTAAAAAACCAGGAGCTTGAGGAGCAGAAGAATTCTTTGGCCAACCTGGCTTGGGAACTACAGGATAAGAATGAGGAGATAACTGCCCAACGAAACGAAATAGAGCGACAAAAGAAGGAAATCACTGACTCCATCTTCTACGCCCAACGTATTCAGCAAGCGGTATTGCCAAGCCAGGATCAAATTAAAGAGCTTTTCTCCGAATTCTTCATATTTAATAGGCCCAAAAGTATTGTTAGCGGCGACTTTTACTGGGCTACACGCATAGGCCGGCATAGGGTTGTTGCCGTTGTCGATTGTACAGGCCACGGAGTTCCCGGAGGCTTTATGAGCATGCTGGGTGTTTTAATGCTTAACGAGGTAATATCCCTAAGGGGGATTGTCGATCCCGCCAAAGCGCTGAATCAGCTTCGCCAGGGTATCATATCGGTATTACACCAAAAGGGCGATTTTTCCGATGCGGCTGATGGCATGGATCTTTCGCTTTGCGTAATTGATGATGTGGATAAAACGCTAACCTATTCAGGAGCCAATAGCTCAATGGTGATTTTTGAACCCAACGCCAACCAAGGCGAGGAAATAACGGTGTTGCGTTCCGATAGGATGCCCATTGCCTATCATCCACTCATGAAATCGTTTACCAATAAGGTGGTATCGCTAACCAATGAAACCGTTATCTTTTTATACTCCGATGGTATTGTTGATCAGTTTGGTGGCCCTAGGAATAAAAAGTTTCAACACCACAGGCTTGTCGATTCAATACTATACAATAAAGACTTGCCCCTCGAGACTCAGGGTATTGTAATAGAGCAAACTTTCGATAAGTGGAAAGGCAAAACATACCAGGTTGATGATGTGTTAGTTATGGGGCTTAGGGTTTAAGCGGCTACTCGTTTCGCTTCAGTGCCTCCCAAATAATCTCAACTGGATGTTGCGCATCCTTGCTAGTTCCATCTTTAATTTGATGTCGGCAGCTAGTACCTGGAGCGGCAATCTTTACTCCACTTGGGGTTTTTCTTACCTCTGGGAAAAGAACTAGTTCGCCCACTTTCATCGACAGGTCGTAGTGCTCCCTCTCGTAGCCAAATGCACCTGCCATTCCGCAGCATCCGCTGGGTATCTCCTCCACACTATAGTTCTCTGGGAATGAAAGCATAGCCTTTGTTTCACTTGTTGAGGCAACGGCCTTTTGCTGGCAATGCCCATGGAGTTTAATGCTTCGCTTATCCACGGTAAATTGTTCCTTTGTAATTTGGCCGGCTTCGACCTCACGCATGAAAAATTCCTCAAACAGCAAGCAATGCTTGGCCAATTCTATTGCTTTGGGCTTGTTGGTATCATCAACAAGTTCAGGATATTCATCTCTAAAGCTCAGAATGGCCGAAGGTTCAATACCAATGAGAGGGGTCTCTTCGTATATCAATTCGCTTAGAGTCTGGGTGTTGCTGTTGGCAATGCGCTTAGCGGTGTTTAGCAAACCCTTCGATATGTAGGTTCGTCCACTTTCCGATATTTTTGGGATTTCCACTTGGTAACCTAGGTGCTCAAGCACCTCAATGGCCTTAACTCCTATGTGAGTATCGTTGTGGTTGGTAAACTCATCGGCAAATAGGTATACCTTTTTCCCTTCTGAAGGTTTAGTGTTCTTTTTGTGCCATTGTTTTAGGGTTAAATTTTGTAGTAGGGGCAGCTGGCGCTTAGGGGCAAATCCTAGGGCTCGGGTCATTAATCCCTTTGTAAAAGCATTGGATAGAAAAAAATTTGTGATCCTCGGAAATATTTGCCCAACGGAGTATACCTTGGTGATGTTGGCAATAAGCCAGCTGCGCAGCGGTACTCGGTGCGACTTGTACCATTGATAAAGGAACTCGGCTTTGAGCTTGGCCATATCAACACTCGAGGGGCACTCACTTTTGCATCCTTTGCACGAAAGGCATAAATCCAAAATATCGTATATCTCCTTATGATTAAAAGGGTTTTGCCTATCGCTATTGGTAATAAATTCCCTAAGGATATTTGCCCTAGCGCGTGTGGTACTGGCCTCATGACGTGTAGCCATATAGCTTGGGCACATGGTACCACCTGCCATCTCGGTTTTTCTACAATCACCCGAGCCATTACATTTTTCTATGGCCCTGAGCATACCGCCAACCTTTGTGAAGTCCATTAAGGTCTCTACCTCGCGCATTTTATTGCCCGGGATGTAACGCAGGTTGGTGTTATTGGGTGGCGTGTCAACAATTTTGTTTGGGTTAAATATGCCGCTAGGATCCCAAGCCTTTTTAACCTCTTTCATTAGGTTGTAAACCTTATCGCCCACTAGCACAGGTATTAGCTCGCCACGCAGGCGTCCATCGCCATGCTCTCCGCTCATAGACCCTCGATACTTTTTCACAAGGTGAGCCACCTCAAAAGCTATGGTTCGGAAAAGTTCTACATCGCCCTTATCCTTAAGGTTTAGCACAGGTCTAAGGTGCAATTCACCGCTACCAATGTGTGCGTGGTAAACGCAGTCGAGATTATGGCTGCTCATAATCTTTTCGAAATCGGCCATGTAGTTGGGCAAATCCTCCACATCCACAGCTGTATCCTCCACTAGCGATACAGGCCTTGCATCGCCCTCGATGTTGGAGAGCACCCCAAGCCCCGCTTTGCGCAGTGCCCAAACCTTACCAATATCGGTACCCCAAATCACAGGGAAGTGATATCCGTAACCAGCCTGCCTCATCTCTATCTCCATTTGCTTGGTAATGGCTTCTATCTCCTCGGCAGTCTCGCGGGCAAACTCAACAATTAGAACTGCACCTGGATCGCCCTGAATAAAGAACCGATTCTTACGCTGCTCAATATTTCCTTTGGTGCATTCAAGTATAAGGTTGTCCATCAGTTCCACAGCACCTGGCTTGTGATTTAGCGCAATGAGGTTGGCTTTAAATGCCTCGTCGCGGTTAGCTAAGTGCACACATACCAAGGCTTTCTGTTTTGGGGGTAAAGGAATCAGGTTCAACTTTATCTCGGTGATAAAACCAAGCGTACCCTCAGAGCCGGCAATTAGGTTGCAGAAGTTAAAGGGTAGTGATGTGTTGCCAAATACCTCGTTCTGCATAAGCAGGTCAAGGGCATAGCCTGTATTTCTTCTTCGGATGGAGGGCTTAGGAAACTGCTGGGCTATTTCGTTCCTATGCTCCTCAACGGAGAGCATATCGTAAATCTTTCTGTATAGATCGCCTTCCCGATTGTTAAGCATCAACTTCTTTTCGAATTCGATCTTGGATAGTGGGCCAAACTCGTACTCATTACCATCATCTAGCATCATCTTTACGGCAATGGTGTGGTCTCTTGTGCTTCCGTAAATTATGGAGTGCGAACCGCAGGAGTTATTGCCCACCATTCCGCCCATCATACATCGGTTCGATGTGGATGTTTCGGGGCCAAAGAAAAGCCCGTGGGGCTTAAGCTGCTGGTTTAGCTCATCAAGAATCACCCCTGGTTCAACGCAAACCCACTTTTCGGCAATATTTAGTTCAATGGTACTGCCCCAGTATCGCGACATATCAACAATAATGCCCTTTCCCACTACCTGGCCAGCCAGCGAGGTGCCTGCTGTACGTGGAATTAATGGCATACCCAGCTTTAGGGCAATGGCAATAAGCTTTTTAAGATCCTCTTTGGTTTTGGGTAGCGCAACGGCATCAGGTATTTCGCGGTAAGCCGATGCATCGGTGGCGTATTGAAGGCGAGTTGAGATGTCCCAATAAACATCGCCATCAAAATCTTTTGCAAGCTTCTCGAAGTGAAAAGTGGGAACCATACTATTTACTTTCTGATGATTTGATGAATTTGTAAAAGTATCCATTTTACTGTTATTGTGTAGATATTTTATGGCAAAAAATCTTGCAGCATCATATCAAGTTCACAGTATATTTTTTAAATATCCAAGGGGGCATTATATATGTCTCGTTGATATTTACTAAATTCGATATAACTATTATTCAATCTATGATTTGTGCACGTAATTTAGTGTTGGTAATTACTTGGTTTCTCTTGTCTCTTTTTGGTGGGCATCGTCTTTTTGCAGCTAAAGGTGCATTTCCTCAGCAACAAGATCAGGTGGAAATTACTATTACCTCCAACGATGATGCTATTATTTATGTCGATGGTGCAGTAAAAGGAACTTCATCGTGGTCCGGAATGGTATCGGTTGGTAGGCATAAGATTAGGGTCGAGAAGGAGAATTACTTTTCTCGCGAGTACGAGATTGTGACGGTGCGGGGTAGAGAGCTAAAGATTGATTTGATGCTTACCCCCAAGTCGGGCACTATTGATATTGTGACCGATCCGCCTCAGGCAATGATTAGCATTAACGGTCGAATGTATGGCTTTTCACCTCGTACTATAAGCGATTTACCCTATGGCGAGTACACTGTTACCGTTGAAAAGCCTGAGTATTCAAGAGTGGTTCGAAGGGTGGTGATTAACGATGTAAAGCCTGTAAAGTTAGAACTCTCTCTCTATTCGGGGCGCGAGGTGCTGCTTAAAACTATCCCCCAAGGAGCAAGTGTGTTTCTTGAGGGTGAGCTGCTGGGAACTACACCGCTTACCATTTGGCTTAAGTATGGAACCCACCTAATAAAATTTGAGAAGGACGACCTTAGTCTGGCCGAAAATGTTGTGGTGTCGCAATCGGGTAAGAAGAGTTTTGAGTATAGCCTCAGGGTTAGTAATGATCCATTCGATAATCAAATGGTTTTTGTAAAAGGCGGAACGTTCCGTATGGGCGATAGCTTTGGTGATGGTAACAGGGAGGAGAAACCTGTTCATCAGGTAACGGTTAGTGATTTTTACATAGGGAAGTACGAGGTAACCCAAGCCCAATGGGTGGCCATAATGGGTAGTAACCCCAGCCATTTTGCGGGTTGCGATAATTGCCCCGTTGAGCGAGTTAGCTGGTTAGATGTGCATGAGTTTTTAGCTAAGGTAAATGAACTAACGGGAAAGAGTTACCGACTCCCAACCGAGGCAGAGTGGGAGTATGCTGCAAGAGGTGGGCAGGAGAGTAGAGGGTTTAGGTATGCTGGGAGAAATAATATCAATTTTGTGGCATGGTATTCAGGTAATAGTGGCAATAAAACTCACCCTGTTGGACAAATGGAACCCAATGAGCTGGGCATATACGATATGAGTGGAAATGTGTGGGAGTGGACCTACGACTGGTTCGATTTCTATACTGACACCCCAACTCCAACCGAAAATCCTTCGGGGCCCGAGAATGGTGATTTTAGAATTGTAAGAGGAGGTAGCTGGTACGGTTACATTGGTGGCAGTAGAGTAGCCTGCCGAGGTAGTGACGACCCAAGCAATAAACGGAGTTACATCGGTTTTAGAGTAGCCCATCCGGCCGATGATAAATGATGTTATATATCATTGTTCTAAAACAGGTGGTGGTGGTAATCCCCTAGTTTACCCAACTTTCTGTAAATGAATGAGGATGACAGGGCTTGCACCTGTTAAAAATTTAACAAAGACACTTTCGGTTTAGGATGATTTTTCGTAATTTTGGGTGTTCATTTTTTAGAATACAACTTTCTGTAAATCAAATACTAAAATTACCCCAATGATTATTCTTGTTCTGAACTGCGGCAGCTCATCGATTAAGTACCAAGTAATCGACATGTGTGAAAAGGAAAAACTCCTAGCTAAAGGTCTGGTTGAGCGTGTAGGGCTTACCGATGGAATACTAACCCATAAACCCGAGGGCAAAGAGCGCTACGAGGTTATTAAGGACATCCCCGACCATACTGTTGGGATCAATCTTATCCTAAAAGCTTTGGTTGATAAGAGCCATGGCGTTATCACCAGCCTCGATGAGATTAAGGCTGTTGGTCATAGGGTGGCTCACGGTGGAGAGTTTTTTACCGAGAGTAGCTTGGTTGATGAGAGGGTGAAAATGGAAATTGAGAAGTGTATTGAACTTGCTCCACTTCACAACCCTGCCAACCTTAAGGGTATAATTTCTATGGAGAACCTACTCCCTGGAGTGCCACAGGTTGCCGTGTTCGATACCTCGTTCCATCAAACCATGCCAAAGCATGCGTATCTGTACGCCATTCCTTACGAGTACTACGAGAACCTTAAGATTCGTAAGTATGGTTTCCATGGCACAAGCCATAAGTACGTTGCCAAAAAGGCTTGCAAAATGTTGGGAATGGATTTCGAAACCAGCAAGATTATCACCTGCCACCTAGGCAACGGAGCTTCTATAGCAGCCATTAAGAACGGAAAATCAGTAGATACATCAATGGGCTTTACTCCAGTTGATGGTCTAATTATGGGTACTCGTTGTGGAAGTATCGACCCAGGGGTGCTTCTCTACATTGCCGAAAGAGAAAATCTAAACTTCAAGGGTATTAGCGACCTAATCAACAAGAAGAGTGGAGTAACAGGTATTTCAGGCGTTTCGTCCGATATGCGCGATTTAGAGAATGCAGCTGCTGATGGACACGAAAGAGCAAAGCTGGCGCTTGAGATGTACTTCTACAGGGTTCAGCAGTTTATTGGTTCATACGCCGCAGCTATGGAGGGTGTAGACCTAATTATTTTCACCGGTGGAATAGGTGAGAATGACAGCGTACTTCGCGAGAAAGTGTCATCTTCTCTAGCCTTTATGGGCGTTGATTTCGACCCTGCTGCCAACAGAGGCGTTCGCGGAAAGGATCAGCTGCTTACCAAGCCCGAGTCTAAGGTTAAGGTAATGGCAGTTACCACCAACGAGGAGCTGGTTATTGCTTCAGACACTGCGCAAATTGTCGCTCGCATAAAAAAATAAGATTGCAATTAAATCTGTAAACTTTAAAACATACAAACGATGGCTATAACAAAACTCGATCAACTTTTTGATGTTCTAAGGAGTAAACCCAAAAAGCGCCTAGTGGCTGCTTTTGCCAACGACGATCATACCATTGAGGCTGTAAGCATGGCAGTGGATATGGGAATTGTTGATGCTACCCTTGTGGGCGATGAGGCAACCATAAAAGAAGTTAGCGCCAAGCATAATATCGATCCTTCGAAATTCAAAATCGTTCAGGAGAACGATGAGATGAAGGCAGCCGCTAAAGCGGTTGAACTAATCAACAATGGCGAAGGCGATGTGCTTATGAAGGGGCTTGTGAGCACCGACAAGTATATGCGGGCTATTTTGAATAAGGAAAAGGGCCTACTCCCTCCCAAGGCGGTTCTTAGCCACGTAACCGTGGTACAGGTTCCTACCTATCACAAGCTGCTTATTGTGGGTGATGTTGCCATTATTCCTGCTCCCGACTTGAACCAAAAGGTTGCCATTACTAACTACTTGGTTAAAACGGCTCACTCCCTTGGTATCGAGAAGCCAAAAGTAGCGCTGCTTGCTGCAACCGAGCAGGTATCGGCAGCTATGCCAGCATGTGTTGATGCAACCATCATCTCTAAAATGGGCGACCGTGGTCAGATTAAGGGTGCGCTAATTGATGGCCCTTTGGCTTTGGATGTGGCAATTGATGCCGAATCAGCCAAAATTAAAAAGCTTACCGGTGAGGTGGCTGGCGATGCCGACTGTATCCTATTCCCCAATATCGAGAGTGGTAACGTATTCTTTAAAGCGTGCACCAAGTTGGCAAAGGGTGAACTGGGTGCAATGGTTATGGGAGCTAAAGTACCGTGCGTTCTTACATCTAGAGGCGATAGTGTTCAATCGAAAATGTACTCAATTGCTTTGGCTGCTAACGCTGCCAAGTAAGATAAATAAAATACAATGGACGAATTCCTAATTCTAGCCATAAATCCAGGTTCAACTTCTACCAAGATCGCTGTTTACCAAAATGCTAAGTCGGTTTTTCTTAAAACCCTTAGGCATAATTCTGACGAGTTGGTTAAGTTCAAGCGAATAACCGATCAGTTCGAATTCCGTAAAGATATAATTCTTAAGGAGCTGGAGGAAGCAGATATTGATATCAATAAGATTTCAGCAGTTGTTGGTCGCGGAGGATTAATAATGCCCATTGAGTCGGGAGTTTACTATGTGAACGACCGAATGAAGGAGGATCTTAAGAATAGCATCAGGGGTGAGCATGCCAGTAACCTTGGCGCTCTAATTGCCGACGATATTGCTCGTAGCCTACCTAGCGCTAAGGCCTACATTGCCGACCCTGTAGTGGTTGATGAGCTGCAAGATGTAGCCCGAATTTCTGGTCATCCAAAGTTTGAGCGGGTTTCAATTTTCCATGCACTGAATCAGAAGGCCATTACGCGTCAATATGCTAAAAGCCTCGATAAGAAGTATGAGGAACTGAATATCATTGTTGCTCATCTTGGTGGTGGCATCTCTGTTGGTGCTCATAGCAACGGACGAGTTATTGATGTTAACAATGCGCTCGATGGCGAGGGGCCATTCTCTCCCGAAAGGGCTGGTACAGTTCCTGCTGGGCAGCTTGCCAAGCTTTGCTTTAGTGGCGAGGTAACCTACGATGAGGTGAAGAAAATGCTTACCGGGCAGGGTGGATTGGTTGCGCACGCCGGAACCAACGATGCCTATGAGATTGAAATGAAGGCAAAGGCTGGCGATAAGAAAGCTCAGCTCCTTCAGGATGCTATGTCGTACAATATTGCCAAGAACATAGGTCAAATGGCTGCTGTTCTTAAGGGTAGGGTTGATGGTATTCTCCTTACTGGAGGAATTGCCCACAACACCTTCTTGGTGGAGTACGTTAAGGAGATGGTAGGGTTTATTGCTCCCGTTGCCGTTTATCCTGGTGAGGACGAGATGCAAGCCCTAGCGCTTAACGGACTTATGGTGCTTCGGGGCGATGTATTACCCCACGAGTATAAGTAGTTAGCCAAAATATTATGAATTGAAAATGCCCGATTTTTCGGGCATTTTTTGTACTTTGCAGGGCAACTTAAAAGCAGTTACCACTATGAGAAACCAAACATTACTTTCAGCAGTGCTAGCTTTAGCCTTTATGGCATCAAGCTGTGGCAGCCCCGTTTCGCTGGGCGATTCAACTCAAGACCTCGAGGGGAAACTCCCCGCACCTAGTACAAGGGGAAAAATGTCGATAGAAGAAACCCTGGCCCTACGAAAATCGGTGCGACAATTCCAAGATAAGCCCCTAACCATAGAGCAGATATCGCAGCTCCTATGGGCGGCCCAGGGTATTACGCACAGCTGGGGCGAACGGACATTCAGAACGGCTCCATCTGCTGGAGCTACATATCCTTTCGAAACCTACCTTTTTACTGCAAGCGGTGGATATAGGTACAACATTGCTGATCATTCCCTTACAAGGGTATTCGATAACGATTTAAGAACTGAACTTTCAGGAGTTTCCCTTGGTCAAACAGCCGTAAGCGATGCTCATGCTGTGATAGTGCTGTCGTATATTTTAGAGCGCACTGCCCAACGCTATAGCGACAGGGCCTATCGATACGTTTGTATTGAGGCGGGGCATATTGCGCAGAACATACACCTTATGGCCGTTTCGCTGGGCCTAGGTTCTGTGCCGGTAGGGGCATTCTCCGATGAGGAGGTGAAGCAGCTGCTTGGTGGCCCCGATGATGAGATCCCGTTGTACATAATTCCAGTTGGCTACGAATTGCTTGAGGAGTAATATTTTGCTTAAACCTACCGTAGGCGCAACCCTGCTTCATAATCTTATTTTTGTATCCTCCCCGAACAATGGGGAGGATATCATTTGATATTCGTTTAATGAAATCCATTATAGCTAATCTACATAAATGAGCGCAAAGCTTTTTCTGCTACCCACCACATTAGGGGGCGATAGCCCTGCAGATGTAATACCTGAGTATGTTATTGAGCTAACACGAAGCTTGGAACATTTTGTTGTTGAGGATGTTCGAACCGCAAGACGTTACTTGTCGAAGTTAGGGATGCCAGTACCTATAGAATCATTAAAGTTCTACGAACTTAATGAGCACTCAACTTTTCAAGAAGTACAAAACCTGATGAGCCCCTTACTAAGTGGCGCTTCGGTGGGGCTAATGTCCGAAGCGGGAGTGCCCGCAGTTGCCGATCCAGGAGCACAGCTGGTATCGCTAGCTCATCAAAACAACGTGAAGGTAATACCCTTGGTGGGCCCCAGCTCCATTGTTATGGCGCTTATGGGCAGTGGTATGAATGGTCAAAATTTTGCCTTTGTGGGTTACCTGCCCATAAAGCCAAACGATAGAATTAAACGGATTAAGCAGCTTGAACAACGATCGCGCGAAGAAAAGCAAAGCCAGTTCTTTATCGAAACTCCATATCGAAATAATAAGCTGTTGGAAGCATTGGTTAGTACTTTGCATCCCGATACGCTAGTTCACATCTCAACCGATTTAACCATGCCAACCGAGCTAGTTATAACCAAGCGGGCCAAGGAGCTAAAAAGCAAAATGCCCGACCTGCATAAGCGGCCGAGCATTTTCGGTATTCAGTCGTACTAAGTTTACTTGCTACTTGCCGCAGTTGTTTTGGCATGAACATCAAGCTCAAAGATAAGCGGCGTGTAGGGTTGGATATTGTCAGAGCCATACTCGCCATATGCATGCTTACTTAGTATGATTACTTTAGCTTTTGAGTTTGTTTTCAACTTTTTAAGCGAAAGGGAAAAACCTTCGATGTAGCCAGTACCACCAATGGTTACCTTCAGCGGTTCGTAAGTTTTGGTCGATTGGTATGTTCCATTCTCTTCTGCAACCTCCTTAATGCTGGTGTCAAAAATCCAGTGGTCGAGGAACCTGCCGGTGTAGTCTACAGAAATTACATCGTTGTCTTTAATTTCAACGTGTGGGTCTGTAGGTTCTTCCTCATCTTCTTCATCAACCTCAACCTCTGTTAAGGACTCCTCAAGTATGTAAACACCATCCTCATTAATGGCTGAGATTACCTGCTCAACAACCAAGTCGGGATAGTTCTGCGCTACGTAGTTCGATATTTGATCTAGTTCATATTGGTCTGGATCGGTTACAATTTCATGAAAATCAATATCTAAGATAATGGTAGAGTAGGGGTTAAGAGATTTGTATGACTTGGCACCATATGCAAGTGGCGATGGTATTATTAACCTAACCTCCGAGCCTTCTTTAATATAGGTAAAACCCTCATCCAAACCTTTGAGCAGAACGGTTTGCTCATCCTTATACTTTAGGTATTTGGGAGCGTAGTATGTGGTTTTAGAATAGATGTCGTTAAGTTCGGCAATGCTTTTAACGGTGGTTTCGTATACTATCTCATTTAGGTTCTGTCCAGTGTAGTCGAAACGTAGGTAGTTGCCAGCTTGTGGTTTTGCTCCATTCCCTTCATTGAGTACTATGTAGTACAAACCCGATGCTGTGGGTTCAATATTGGGGTAATGAATGCTCATATATGCTTGAAGACGAAGCAACTCATCGGAGTAGCCTTCATTAACCTCCTTCTCGCATGATGTAAACGATAACAGGCTGATAAAGGCCAAGGATAAAAGGAAAAACTTTCTAATCATTGTAATTTGAATTATTATTTAATGCTGTCAAGTCTAATCTCACAAAACAAAGGTGTATAGGGCAACACATTGTCATTACCTTCTGAACCATAAGCCAGTGGCGAGGGCACAACCATCTGCATTGCTTCGCCCGGTTTAAGCCTTAAAAACCCCAACTCTACACCTTCAATAAGCTGATTGTTCAGTACAATCTCGTCGTTTTCTCCTTCAACCTCGAATAGTGGTTTAAAATCCAAGGTTGAAATTCGATACCATCCAAAAATAGTATCGTTGGACTCTGGCGATTCGAGAGCCGATCCCTGAGCTGTGTATTTAGTCCACATTCCAGTGGTATCGGGAGTGAATCCTTGCATTCCGGCTACAAAGTTATTTATATTATTCTGCTCTCGAATAATTTTTTCGTTTTTAACGTAAATTATGTAAATGTCGAATACCAGTGGTGTCCAGGGGGCAACCGATCCCGCTTGATCGTCGCCATAGCCTAATGTGGATGGGAAGTAGATGGTGTTCCATTGCCCTTGGCGGCATAGCGGAATGCCTCGCGATATGCCGGGTAGCAGGTTGTCGCTTCCGGCAATTATCTCTACTGGCTCAAATTTTCTAGCCTCGGGGTTTATTCCCACTTCGTCTGCTACCTCTCTGATGTTGGTATCGAAAATGTTTCCGGTAAGGGTTCGGCCTACGTACCAGAAGCCTACAGAATCGCCAGGAACTATTTGATATCCATAACCCTTATGAAGAACGGTTACAAATACTCCATCGTGCTTAACAAACGCAATGTTATTATTGGTAAGGTAATTCTGTATGGTTAGCTCGTTGGCAACTCGCTTCTCTTCAGTTAATGAATCCTCGCAGCTGTACAGCCCATAAAAAGATGCTGCGATTAAAACAATCTTTAAAAACCTCATTGATTCTTTGGTTTAACTTCTACTATCTCAACATCGAAAACAACAGGTGTAAATGCAGGCACTATACCTGTTGAACTGCCTCCTTGCCCAAAGGCAATGTATGAAGGGAGTATAAACAGCGACTTTTCACCAGGGTACATCATTCCAATTGCCTCCTCAAGGCCGGGTATAACCTGCCATTTTTGTCCGTAAACAAATTGGAATGGCTCGTTGCGCTTACGTGTGGAGTCGAAGTACTTGCCGTTGAAAAATCTACCCTCGTAGTGAACAGTAATGGTATCGCCCTCCTGTATTTTGTTACCCATACCCCTAGTAATTGGTATGTAATGCAAACCCGATTGGGTGCTCTCGAAATCAAGGTTTTGTTCCTCAACGTACTGCCTAAGCACCACCTGTTCGTAGTCTCCAAAATCTTCAATCCAGTTTAGGAAGATTTCTTTCTCCTGCAGGTATCGCTTTTCGCTAAGAATATCGAGCATGAGCATATCAACCCTAAGCAAATCGTCAGGTTTTAGGAATCGGGGGAGGTTCGTTTCAATGGTGTGAGTAAAAAAATCGAAGGCTGAGATGTAAAACGTTGCGCTATCGCCCTTGGCCAGCATGGCAAAGCACTCGTCAATTGATCCGGCGAACTGGGGCTCGGTTAGTTGAAAAGTTCTGAGGCCATGAAAGAATAAAGAGTCTTGGGGTGTGCGGTAAGCAATTTGTACCGTAACGTAGTTGCTTGGCTCTGCCTTGTGCTCACCCTCGCCAAGGGATACGAGCTGGTAGTGAATGTTGGTTTTGGTAACAGAAAAACCGGGGAATATTTTCGATTCGTTGCTACAGCTCCAAAGTATAACAACGAGTGCAATTGGTAAGAATTTTAGATGTCTCATGGAAGCCACATTATGGGTTTCACTATATTTATACGTGTAAAGGTAAGTAATTTCGTTTAACTTTCAATTACCATCAGTAGCTCAACATCAAAAACTAGAACTGCCATTGGCGGAATTCGGTCGCTATCGCCCAGCAAGCCGTGGCCAAGATGTGGGGGCAGTATAAACTTTCCCTTTTGTCCCTGCTGCATCAGAAGGATTGCCATCTCAAGGCCCGCTTCAACCCCTCCCTTGCCAACCAGGAACTCTTTGGGTTTATCCTCTTCAGAGTTGTACAGCACAGTACCATCGAGCATGCTAATCTTGTAGCTAATTAATACAATATCACCAGTTTTTACCTGCGGCCCATTGGCCTCACCCCAAACCAAATGGTACAGCCCCGATTTGTTCTCCTCCATACCCTCAAGCCTGTGCCTGCTGATGTATGCTTGTATTCTTTCCCTGTCCTTATCCACCAGAGCACGGTTCACCACTTCGAACTTTCTCTTTGCCTCCGAAACGGGTGTCTTTGGAGTGTTGTTGCGGTTGTTTTTACAGGATGTTGCTGCTACAACAGTGAGTAGAATTATGGTGGCTACACGTAGGTTCATTGGTTTAACTCCTTTTGATATTGCTTTAGTATTTCAACGAATTTTGCTTCGGTTTCTTGCATGGTGGTAAACGATTTACCTCCCGCAGCATTTATATGCCCCCCACCATTAAAGTGCTCCTCGCAAACTTTATTAGCAGGGAAAGTTCCAACCGATCGGAGCGAAACCTTCACAAAGTTTTTGTTCTCAATAAACAGGGCTGAGAATATTATGTTCTTAATGGAGAGGGGATAGTTTACCAACCCCTCGGTATCACCAATTTGGTATTTGTAGCGCTTTAGCTCTTCATGGGTAAGCGATATGTAAGCCGATCGATACTCAGGAAAAACCTTCATTTTCGACTCGAGGGAGTACCCCAGAAGGCGCATTCTACTTTCGGAGAAGTTATTGTATACCTGCTGCTGAATATCCTCAACCTTAACTCCTTTTGCAATTAGCTTGGCAGCAATTTCGAAGGTTCGAGGGTTTGAGCAAGCGTAGCTGAACGATCCCGTATCGGTCATTATTCCTGTAAATATGCACATAGCAGCATTATGGCCAATATGCATTTCAGCGTTCAATATCAGAGCAAACTCGTAAACTAGTTCTGCTGTTGAGCTCGCCTTGGTTTCGGATAGAATCCAGGTGAATGCCTCTTCGGGATAGGGGTGGTGATCGATAAGTATTTTTACTGCTTTGGATTGATCGAAGTTCTCTTTTACTGCCTCAAGCCGTGAGGGGCTGTTGTAGTCGAGTGAAAATATCAGATCCGCGTTACAAATTGCTTCAGCAGCTGCCTGCTTGTTTTTAGAGTGCCGAATGATTTTTGAAGAGTCTGGCAGCCAGCTTAAAAAGTCGGGTATATCATTGGGGATAACCATTGAGCTGTCGTATCCCATAGAGGTGAGGATATGGTAAAGCCCCAGCATCGATCCAATGGCATCGCCATCGGGGTTGTGATGCGATGTAATTACTATACGTTCCTTTGTTGATATTAAGTTTTTGATTATGTTGGCATTGTCCCTGGTAATCTGCTGCATTTTTCTGATCATTTTTAAAAAATCCAAAGTTAATATAAAATCGTTTACCCTTTCGATAAAAAGTCCTAATTTAGGGCTGTAAACAATTACCGATATGAATAGCAAGCGAACATTTGCACTAGTAAAACCTGGAGCTGTAAGGAAGAATCATTACGGCGAGATAATTTATCTGATTACCAAGGCTGGGTTCTCGCTTAAGGCTATGAAGATGGTGCAGCTTAGTATGGTTGATGCCCAGCGTTTTTATGCTGTGCACGAGGGTAAAGAATTTTATGAAAGGCTCACCAAGTTCATTAGCTCTGGGCCTGTGGTTGCCCTTGTGCTTGAGAAGGAGAACGCCATCGAGGAGTTTAGGAAGCTTATTGGCTCAACCGATCCGGCGCAAGCCGAAGAGGGAACCATTCGTAAGCTGTTTGGCGAGAGTGTTACCATGAATGCTGTGCATGGATCCGATTGCCCTGAGAATGCCGTGAAGGAGTGGTCGTTTTTCTTCGCCCAGAAGGAAATACTCGATTAGCGCTTGGTTACTTTAGCACTACATCCTTAATTATATCTGCGCCAACCTGTGTGTTTATTGCCTTTACAATTTTTGATCGATGCATCATAAGCTCGTTGCGTAGTACCGACGACTTAAGGTGTACAAACAGCTTGTTGCCCTTTACATAAACCGATTGGGTTAGCGCCTGAATGTTTTTCCCCATAACAATGGGCCATGCGTTTACAGCTTCCGAGGCCTGTAGCTTATCGCGATGCTTGTACTGCTTCAGGAATTCTTTGATGGCATCGCCAAGTGTTATTACATTATTCATGCTCACATCTTATTTTGTGGCAACAAGTTCAACCCCACCATCCTTCACGTTAAAAAGGTGGTATCCGCTATCAATCTGGCCAAGTATGCTGTCGAGGCGTGCCTTGTTGGTGTCTGTTATAAAGATTTGTCCAAAGGTATGATCGGAAACTAACCGAATAAACTGCTCTACACGGGTCATGTCAAGCTTGTCAAAAATATCGTCGAGAAGCAGCATGGGCTTAATGCCCGATATCCTTTCGATAAAATGAAACTGGGCAAGCTTTAAGGCAATTAGGTAGGTTTTTTGTTGACCTTGCGAGCCCTCCTTTTTAATGGGATGCCCATTTAGGGTAAGCACCAGGTCGTCTTTATGGATGCCCTTTGTTGTATACTGAATCGTCCTATCCTTCTCCAATGAGTCGATAAGCAGTTCCTTTAGGCTACGCTCTGTAAGGTGCGACTGGTAATCGAGCCGAACCTCCTCGCTTCCGCTTGATACCCTTTGGTAGTAATGCTGAAATATTGGAGTTAGCTCCTGCGCAAAGCTTAAGCGCTCATTGTAAATCTGCTTGGCCAATCCGTCTAGCTGATCGTCTATCACCTCAAAAAGTTCCTTTAGGCTTGCATAGCCATACGATTTTTCTTTAAGCAGCTTGTTTCTGTTGGCCAGCAACTTGTTGTACTTTAATACCTGATCGAGGTACGGATGGTTATACTGCGATATCACCCCATTCATATACTTGCGCCGCTCCTCGCTTCCATCGAGAATTAGGCCCGAGTCGGCAGGCGAAATAATTACAATGGGGATAAAACCAATATGGTCTGCTAGCCTTCCGTATTCCTTTCCGTTACGTTTAAAGGTTTTTCCTGCATCTTTTTTAACGGCGCAGTAAATATTTTCATCCTTGTCATGCCTGCTGTATAGTCCCTGTATAACTAAAAAGTCTTGTTCGTGTCGGATGTTTTGATAATCAACAGAATTAAAATTGCTTTTACACATCGAAAGGTAAAAGATGGCATCAAGCAGGTTGGTTTTGCCCACACCATTATTGCCCACAAAGCAGTTAACCTTTGGGTGTAGCTTAAGGTCAGCCTGATCGTATGTTTTGAAATTCAGTAGTGTAAGCTCTTTAAGGTGCATGGGGTTGGGCTATTTGCTGTGCTTGTGCAAAGGTAAACAGAAAAACGCACAAGAAAAATTGTGGCAAATATTTCACCATTAGCGAAAAACCATTACTTTTGCGCTTGCCAATTAAAAATGCATAGAACTGCATTCACATTTTTATTGATGATCAGAAATCGTAATAAACAATAATTCATTATTTTTTTAGCTATGGCAAAAGATAAAAACAAGGAAACGCATGATACAGGTGCTGAGGCTTTGGAGAATGCGCTAACTAAAACCGAGCAGTACATTGAGAATAACCAGAAGAGCCTAACCATAATTGTTTTAGCCGTTATTGTTATTGTTGGAACCTTCTTGGGGTACACCAGGCTTTACATTGCTCCAATGGAGAAGGAAGCCCAGTCGCAAATTTTTGCCGCTGAGCAATATTTCGAGCGCGACTCGTTTAACCTTGCCCTGCATGGCGATGGAAACTACCTTGGCTTTCTAGATATTATCGATAGCTATGGCCCATCAAAGGTTGGAAACTTGGCTCATTACTACGCTGGTATATCATTCCGCCAGCTAGGTGAGTTCGATAAGGCCGTTGATCACCTCAAGCGTTTTAGCACTAAGGATAAGATGATAAGATCCGTTGCTTTTGGTGCACTAGCCGATTGCTACGTTGAACTTGACAACCTGAAGGAAGGTGCTAAGTATTACCTTAGGGCTGCTAATGCCAACGAGAACGATTTTACATCCCCCATCTACTTGCTAAAAGCAGGTGTTGTTTTTGAAGAGCTGGGTAGCTACAGCGAAGCGCTTAAGCAGTACGAAATTATTAAGGATAAATTCCCCAGGTCAGCTGAAGCCCGCGAAATTGAAAAGTACATCACACGAGTGAGCCTAAAGAAATAAATTGATATTTTTCCAAAGAAAACCAACCTCATCAGGTTGGTTTTCTTTATTTTTACACCAAACTAAATTCGAAAGACATGGCAACTTACCTAAAAAATCTTTCCAACTACGATGCAAACAAGGTTCCCTCGGCAAAGAAGATGAAATTTGGGATTGTGGTATCCGACTGGAATTCGGATATTACTCACGCGCTTCTGCGGGGAGCTTACGAAACCCTTATTGCCCATGGGGCAAAGGAGGATAATCTGCTGGTAAAGCATGTGCCCGGTAGCTTCGAGCTAATTTTGGGTGCACAGTTTATGGCCGAGTATGCCGATTTGGATGGCGTAATTTGTTTGGGTTGCGTAATACAGGGCGAAACCCCCCACTTCACATATGTTTGCCAAGGGGTAACCCACGGCATTGCTGAGCTGAATATGAATTACAACATACCCTTTATATTTGGATTGCTAACTACCGATACTCTTGAGCAAGCCAAGGATAGGGCAGGGGGTAAGCATGGCAATAAGGGCGTAGAGGCGGCTGTAACGGCAATTAAAATGGCTGCTCTACAAAAGGATATGGAAGACCTGGAAGACAGCTAAGCTGTAGGTTGCTGTGATAAAGAATTAGAAAAGAGGGGGATTAGCTATCCCCCTCTTTTGCAAATAGGTTCTCCATCCAATCGAGGAGCCTTTTCAGCAGCCTAAAGTATAAGGCTAGGTATAGAACGATTGACGACATCCAGATAATAATAATATTTACCCAGTAGGTGCTGTAGTATCGACCCCAAATCTGTTTTACTGGAGCATAAAAGTGAGCGCTTAAAAATTTACTCTCGGGCAGTAAGTATATGGGGTCGAGCTTTTGAATCAGCCTTCCCTTGTATTCAATTATTCGCTCCACCTCCGATGAGTTTCTAACAAACTCGCTAAGGCTTTCGTTGAAATGGTTGCGCTTAAGCGCAAGAAATTCTTCGCGTTGTTCTGGCGTTTGCTGGTGTGAGTTTATAATGCTATCTTTTCTGTCGCTTGCCTTATTGTATAGCTTAACGTAGTATATTCTTAGCTGTTCAAGGTAGGTGTTCACCTCATCAATAACTGTTTCATCCAGGTTGTCGATGGTTAATTTGTCTAGCAATTTGAATGGGTATTGAGAGCTGCTCGGACTTGTAGCTTCATACATAAATTCATTCCTAATGAGCTCCAGCGCACTCTCCACGTCATGCTGGCGTGCTGAATTATTCATGTTGCGTTCGCACACAGCCACCTTGTTCTGCAATGTGCGTAACCAGTAGTTCCTCTTGAAGTCCGATACGCTCATGGCCTCATCGAGGTAGTAAAAGGGCTTTTGGTACTGGTTGTTTATAAATTGATTTACAGAAAGGGCTTCATATGCCCATCGGGCAACAATTATCTCACCATAAACGGGGATACTGCTGGGCGATGAAATTGCTGGGTTTAGCTTCTCAAACTTTACAATTATGCCACTTAAAATAATTTGTGGAATTACAAGGAATGGGATCAATATGTAAATCGTTACCACAGTTTTAAAGCTATCGGAAATTAGCAGCCCCAGCATATTGGCCGAGAACCATGTGCTGAATAGTACCAGCCAGTACTCAAAGTACATCCCCTTTATTTCAAGTATCGAGTTTCCTATTATCACAAAAATAAGCGATTGAAATGCAGAGAGTGCCAGAAGGATAAAAACTTTCGACATCAAATAGCTGCTCCAGCTAAGGTTGAGGAACGATTCCCGCTTCTGAATTTTTCGATCCTTAATAATCTCCTCAGCACTTACCGTAAGGCCCACAAAGAATGCTACAATTACCGACATGAAAAGATACACGGGTAGGTTGCTATTCTCCAGAAGGGTGTAACCGTACTGGTTTGCAGGGTCAACGTTGTAGTACTTGATAATGGACGACAGCAAAAATGCCAGCAGTGGTGCCTCAAACAGGTTTATAATCATGTACTGCTTATTGGCTACTTTGCTAAGCACATCGCGCTCAATAAATACTTTAAGCTGCTTTAGCCAGCCTGGTATTTTGAATAAAATCCTAGGTAGATCTTGTGGTGTTTCAACCTCCTGATCGTCTGGGTTAGTGCCTTCATTGAAATATTCGTACCATTCGTTGGGGCTGGTTTTACGCGAACGGGTGGGATTGCCATATTCGTCCAGTACATTAGCCTCAACAATGTTGAAAATTTGCTCGGGATTTACATTACCACATACGTTACACTCACTCTCGTTCCAGTTGGCATGCTGCACCCTCGATTTAAAGTAGATGATAGACTCAATGGGATCGCCGTTGTATATCAGGTAGCCTCCCGTATCGAGAATTAGCAGCTTGTTGAACATCTTAAAGATATCGGAGGAGGGCTGGTGAATTACCACAAAAACCAGCTTACCCTTGAACGTGAGTTCCTTTAAAAGGTCGAGGATGTTCTCAGAATCGCGGGAGCTAAGACCGCTGGTTGGCTCATCGAGGAATAGAATGGCCGGCTCTCGAATTAGCTCCAGGGCAATGTTTAGCCGTTTGCGTTGGCCGCCGCTTATCTTCTTGTTCAAAGGCGATCCAACCACCATATCCTTTATCTCGTAAAGGCCCAGGTTAATGAGCATTCCGTTAACAGCCTTTATAATATCCTCCTCGGTGTAGTTGTCGAAGCAAAGCTTGGCGTTATAGTACAAATTTTGAAAAACGGTGAGTTCCTCAATTAGTAAATCATCTTGCGATACAAACCCAATAAGACCTTCAACCTCCTCGGCTTGCCGATGGATATCTACGCCATTAACCTTTACGCTCCCCCGAGTAGGGGTTTCGGAGCCATTTAAAACGTTAAGCAGCGTGGTTTTACCCGCACCCGATGCCCCCATAATACCCACGAGGTGCCCCGACTCGTAGGTGAAATCCAGCTGGTGCAAACCAACTTTCCCCCCCTTGAAACGAAACTCCACATCGTTTACCTCAAAAACAATTCGTTCCTTAATCTTGTCGAGCGTAAAGCGGGCAACAATATCGCTATAGTAAATGGGGGTTATCTTAGGGTTCCTAATCGATGAGCCGTTATTTAGCACGTATACTTTATCTCTGCGAAGCAGATGTCCATTGAGGTACAGTTCGTCGTTCCCTGAGTACCTAAGGAAGTAGATGTTGGCAAATTCAACCCAAAGGATATGTATTTGCCCTTGGAGCGATTGTGCTTGAATGTGTTTTATTTCTGGCGCATAGCCTTCGGCATTGTCAACGAGCAGTATTTTGCTATGCAATGGGGTATGCTTATTGCTGTTGATAATGAACTGGTGAATAAGGTCAAACTCATCACTCTCTATGTAAAAGGTTTCGGCCACGGTGGAGATAAAGGCCATCTCCTGCTCGGTAATCGAATTCTCCTCAGTTTTCACAAACTCCAGCAACCTAACCACAACCACAACTTTTTGCTGTTGTGTAAGCTCTTCGTTTATTTGAGTGCAAATTTTTAATACCCTAACTGAGCTTGAGGAGGTTCGCTTTTTACTCTTGCTCTTTTCGCTTTGTTTCTCTTGGTATAGCTCGTAGTAGTAGTCAAAAACCTTTAGGTATTCCCTAACCAGCTCTTGGTTCAGCTGCTGTCGCAGGAACGACTCCACAACCAATCTCCTGTCATTCTCAATGTCTTCCGACTCGTCTTCGGGACGGGCAATAATGGCAAATAGCTGCATTAAGGCCTTAAGTATCGACTCGCTCATGCGATAGGAGGTTTAGGTTATATCAAGGTTTAGGGTTTGTAACCAATTAGCAGCATTACATAGCCAGGGGTAAACTTTTGGTTTTGTACATCTACCTGAATAATGCAGGTTACCGATGAGGAAAATCTAAAGTCCCAGTATGGCGAGTTGTTGTAATTGGCATTGGTGAAAAGTAGATTTTTTTCCGTGTCGTATACGGAGAATATCACATCGCTCCGCCTTAGGTTGGTGCAGGCCACAATTCGGTAGGTGTTATCGCCAAAAAATGTGGTGCGAAACTCAACCTTTTGGTCGGGCTTAAGCTGCGCAAAGTACTCCTGCCCGTCAGTGATATACTCGGGTGAGAAGTAGAGCGAGCAGATGTGTTGCAGCTGATTCAATTGCCCCACAGCACTTCTCGACAGCAAGGTCAGAAAGGCGAGCGTTACAAAGGCTATGGTGAGGGTTCTATTCATTTCAAATCGTGTTCAGCATGTACCGTTATTCAATCATAAAGTTACGGATATTCTCAATCTTGTTGCTAATTATATCAAGATGATATTCCGATATTATAACCCTTGACTGGCTATTGATGTAAATTATCTTATTGTCCACATCAACCTTAGGCTCTTTGTAAGAGTATGAGTATATAATACCATCGAATTCGTAGGCTAAGTCAATAAACATATCGATAAGCTCTGCATACTCGGCCGATTTGTAGTACAGCGGGGTAAGCACTTCAATCAGGTTGTCGAGTGGGTGCTTTTGCTCGCCCAATCGGTTAATCAGTTCACGGTTTGATGTGCTTTTGGCCAATCGGCTAAGAATGTATACGCTTTCAATCCATCCACCGGCAAGTATCAATGCGCCTATTTCGGTTCGGTCACTTTCCCGAAGGTAGGTGTCGGCCACTCTGTAGGTTCGGCTAAGCATTACAAGCAGTGAGTCTTTGCTGTTGATGTTTCGCTCAATCCCCTCGAAAAAGGTTCGGTTAAAGGCCGGTGTTAACCCCAGCTCCTGGGTAAGTTTTTTTATGGTATTAAGGTACGATATGGATTGAGGTGTACGCTCGTATATATTGATATAGCTCAAATTGGTACCGTAAATACCAAGGTTTAACGCTTGCTTAAGCGATGTGGTGTACTGCTTCTGGTTTTCAGTTTTATTCAGGATATTCTCGTTGAAGGGTATCCCTAAGTTTTTCACCAGATGGGCTACTTGGTAAGGCGATGGTAGCGGAAAGAGAGAACTTTCGAACTTTATAAGAAACGATAGCGTGTCGGGTTTATAGGGTTGGTGAAGTGCCGATGGCGCTTTTTTGTCCTGTCGCCCGGTGCATGAACTATTAGTAAAGGCTATTGGTAGAAGCAGGATCAGAAGTAAAAAATATACGCCTCTAGTATTTATTTTGATGGGCATTTACTGCTAGGTTAATGGATTTACTTGCAATTATAAAAAAAATGTGACAAATATTGCGCTTTTAGCCTTAAAAAAGCATTGAGATGCTAACTGGCTATCTTTTTCCAACCGTGTTTTCGTAAAGATACAATTATTATTCTAATTCCCAATGCAGCAACCACAAACAAAACGGCGGCATAAACATACTCTCCTAAAAGGAGTTTGCCAGTACCAAATAGGAACGAAAGCACCGTTGTGCAACCTCCCAACCAAGAGTACCAAAGGTATTTAAATCCTGAGTCGCCAACTACTTCGGGGAGTTGGGATGTAATTGGCTTCCAGCCAATACCGCCCGGGTGCACCCGCCGATAGAAAGAGAGTAGGGTTTGGTTATCGCTAGCAGGGGTAAAGTAGGTAACTGCAATCCAAACTGCAGTAGATGAGAACACGGTGATAAGCAGTATGGGCTCAAAGGCTAGGTTGGTATATAGCTTTAGCCATGGGTACACTAGGAATGGGGCAACCATTGCCGAAATCTCCGACCAAGCATTGATGCGCCACCAGAACCATCGCAGGATTAGCACAAGCCCAATACCTCCACTGCAGGCCAGAATGAACCGCCATGCATCACTAATTTTCGAGAATTGTGTGGTGGCAATTAGCGAGAAGAACATTAGCACAAATGTAGTTACTCTCGATACTTTAACGTAGTACTTCTCTGTTCCATTGGGTTTTACAAAGGGTTTAATAAAGTCGTTCACAATGTAAGAGGTACCCCAAACTATTTGCGATGCTATGGTAGACATGAAGGCGGCAAGAAATGCGGCCATAAGCAAACCCAACCAACCCGTAGGCATAACATCCTTAATTACCATTACGTAGGTAGCTCCCTTGTCGGCAGCATCGGGGTATAGCACCAGCGTAACCAGTGCCACAAGTATCCAAGGCCAAGGTCTAATGGCAATGTGGGCTATTTGAAACCATAGGGTTGCCATGAGCGAGTGCTTCTCATCCTTAGCCGACATCATGCGCTGAGCAACGTAACCTCCACCCCCGGGCTCGGCTCCGGGATACCAGCTGGCCCACCACTGCACGCCTAGGTACGTAATAAAGGCTGTAAGGCTTAGGGTGAGCATTTGTGCACCCGATGATTCGGCTTTACTGCTTACCGCAGGGAAAAACGAGAAAACGGTATCGGGGAGTTGAGCCTTAAGCCCCGATATGCCCCCAACGCTAGGGTGCTTTAGGGCAAATATTGCCAGCACAATACACCCCACCATGGCTATAATAAACTGAAAACTGTCGGTTAGGCTAACGCCCCATAGGCCCGATAGGGCAGAGTAGAACGAGACGAATAGAAGTAGCATACCAACCAGCAGTAGGTGCGACGAAAGTTCTATTCCAAGCATGCTAAAGCTGCTGTATCCAAAAAAAGTGAGGTCGGGGAACATCACTGCTAGAATTTTAACCATGGCTAGGTTTACCCAGGCCAGCACAACCACATTCATTAAAACCCCAATGTATATGGCTCTAAAACCTCTCAAAAAGCGTGCTGAGCCTCCCGAGTACCTAATGCTTACCAATTCGCAGTCGGTTAGTATGCCCGAACGTCTCCAAAGGCGTGCGAAAAAGAAAACGGTAAGCATTCCGCCAAACAGCATATTCCACCATAGCCAGTTGCCTGCAATTCCGCTTTCGGCCACCAGCTCGGTAACTGCTAGCGGGGTGTCGGCAGCAAATGTAGTTGCCACCATGCTGGTGCCTGCAATGTACCAAGGCAAATTGCGACCGCTTAAAAAGAAATCGCTAGTGCTGCGCCCAGCACGCTTGCTCATATAAAATCCAATGGCTAAACTAATTGCAAAGAAAAGGGCAATTATAACCCAGTCGAGAGTCAGCATAAGGTGTACAGTTGGTTAGGGTGAAGCAAATTTTGAGCTGAAAGTAGTAACTTATCAAGTAATATCAAAAGATGTTATGCAATTGTTCTGCATGAAAACTCACGAAATCTTTTGTATTTTTGTGGAGAATTTTTCAAACCTCACTTTATTTACACTCCATTGACATCAACCGTTTCATACAAAAGGATTTGGACAATTGCCTATCCTATTATAATTGGTAGCATAGCTCAAAACATTATCAATGTAACCGATACGGCGTTCATTGGGCGCTTGGGCGAGGTTGCGCTGGGAGGTGGTGCCATTGGTGGGCTTTTCTATATGGCGCTCATTATGTTTGGGTGGGGCTTTGGCATTGGAACGCAGATTATTGTTGCCCGCCGATTTGGCGAGGGAGCCTTTAGGCCCATTGGCCGAACCATTGAGCACGGGTACTTTTTTCAGCTGCTGCTAGCCATCCTAATTTTCTCATTAGTTAAACTTTTTGGCAGCCAATTACTGTCCCTAATAGTTGAGTCGGAAGCGGTGATGCGCACCAGCAACGAGTTTATTGGGTTTAGGATATGGGGAATATTTTTTGCCCACACCAATTTTATATTTAGGGCATTCTATGTAGGCATTGGCCAAACACGTGTAATTACGTTTACCACCCTGGTGATGGTTATTGTTAATGTGATTCTCGATTACGGACTAATATTTGGAAACTTTGGTTTACCCGAAATGGGGGTTAGCGGTGCTGCATTAGCCTCGGTAATTGCAGAGCTTACTTGTTCGCTGGCTTTTATAGCGTATACTGCGCTGCGAATTCCGCGTAAAAAGTATCGCCTATTCAGCTTCTCGGTATTTAGTCCAAGGCTTTTGGGTCGATTAGTTAAAGTGTCGGCGCCTATGATGCTGCTTAATTTCTTTTCGTTCTCGGTATGGTTCGTTTTCTTTTTGATAATAGAGAAGATGGGCGAGAGCGAGCTGGCGGTATCGAATATAATCCGCTCAATTTATGTTATTCTGATGATTCCCATAATGGGGTTTGCCTCGGCAACCAATACGCTGGTTAGCTACCTTATTGGTCGCGGTGAGGTGGGGGAGGTGCTTAAAACCATTCGTAAAATTATGATTATGTGCGCCTCTGGTATTCTGATTATTGTAACCATATGCTCTTTAATTCCCGAGCAGCTACTATCTATCTACACTAACGATCAGCATTTAATTGATTTGGGTGTGCCCATAGTGTATATCATTTCAGTAGCCTCATTAATGCTGGGCATGGGGAATATTTTATTTAGCGGAATTTCGGGTACAGGAAAAACGAATGTTTCGCTAGTTATTGAGGTTTCTGTTCTCGCTATCTATTTAGCAATTACAGCAATACTGGTTAGGGTGTTTAGCGTGCCAGTAGAGATGGTGTGGGGTGTTGAGGTGTTGTACGGATTGCTGCTTATCACGGTATCGTACACCTACCTTAAGTCAAAAAGATGGGTGGGCAGTAAGGTGTAACCTAACGCCTACAGAACCGATGAATTAGTAAGTAAGCCTGTCGAATTCCTAGCTCACCTGCTTTACCCATATCAAAACATCCCTGTTGATTCTCTTTTTGCATAAAGTGGATTAAGCCCCTATTGTACCATGCCGGTGCCAACTCAGCATCGGTACTCATTGCTCTGGTATACAGCTCTACAGCTTCGTCCATATGGCCTGCCATTGCATAAATGTTTGCCTGGTTGTATTGAATAATTGGATTGTTCTTTAGCTGCGATAGCAGGGCTTGGTTAATCTCTAACGACTCGGTATACGACTCGAGCTGTGCATTGCCAAGTGAGCCTACGCTGCTAGCATTCCTTACGCGTTGCCCCAGTGCAACCTCGCTATGTTCCATCTCAAATGAAGCAACAAAGTTTACCATATCGGCTTTCTCCGCAGCAAGGTTAATGAGCGCCAAGGGGTTGTTTGGCGATATGGCCAATGCCTCCTCATATGCATCTATCGATTCGTTGTACCTTCTTTGTGTGCTAAGGGCTATGCCTTTGATCAGATTATCTGAAAAACTATTGCTTAGCGTTATATCATTAGGAATTGCTTGGGTATTCAATATGCTAAATGTGAGTGCATATCCATAATTTTTTAAACCTACGTTAATGGTGTCAAGTGGGGCGAATTGCTGGTTCAAAACGCTTAGCTCATTTGTACTAACAATTACCACCCTGATGAAAGGAAGAATATCTATTGTGCTAGAAGCTAACTCATCGAGCAGTGGTGTGGTTGTTTTAGGCGAAAAGTCGGAGTTGAATGCAATGAGGTTATCGAATGTGCTTGTTGTGTCGGTAAGGGGTTGGTTGTGCCTATCGCTGTACTTTTCGGCTATGCTTTGGGCAAAATTACGGTCGAGCTCCGATTCGGCGTAGTTGCCCAACTGTGCATAGGCCGACGACCGTGCTCTGTATGCATTGGCAAAGTCGGGGAATATTTCAATGGCTTTGGTGAAATCGTCTACAGCTTCAGGCAAATCGTTGAGTTCGAGTTGCAGAATTCCCCTATTGTAGTATACAAGCAAATTTTCGGGGTTGAGCGTGGCCACACGATCAAAATCTTCTAATGCATCCGATTTTTTCCCTATTCGCCAGCTGAGCAAGGCCCTGTTGTATATGCTTAACGCATTGTTTGGCGATAGCTCAATGGCTTTGTTCAAATCATCAATTGCGTGGGTTAAATTGTTGTTGTAATTATGTGTAAGAGCCCTAAGAAAGTAGTTGATTGACAGGGTGCTGTCCAGCTCAATGGCTTTGCTCAGGTCATCGGTAGCTAAATGGTAATTTTTCATTTCCATTAGCAATCGTCCGCGCTTGCTATACCCCTCGGCGTAGAACGGATTTAGCTTAATGGCCTGGGCGTAATCGTTTAGTGCCCTAAGCGAATCGCCATGGTACAGGTAGGATGTTCCTCGGTTTATCCAGGCATCTACGTTTCGGGGTTCAAAATCAATAACTTTTGAGAAGTCATCTATCGATCGTTGGGTTTGCTGCATGAGCAGAAAGTTAACCCCTCGGCTAAAGTACCCCTCGGCCCAGTTGGGCCTTAGGTCGATGGCCATATCGAAATCGATTTTGGCCTGAGGGTATCTCGTAAGGCGACCAAGAACAACGCCTCGGTATAAAAGGGCCTGCGAAAAAACAGGATTTTGCTCAATGGCCTTGGAAAAGTCGGCCAGCGCGCCCTGCATATCGCTAAGGTTGTACTTGGCTAGTCCGCGCAAGAACCAAGCCTCAGCCAGAGAGTTATCGGCCACAATAAGCTGGTTAAGCATTGCTATGGCATCGGCATGCTTATCCTGTGAAATTAGCGTGCGCGCCTGGTTGTAAAAGTAGTACTTGTTAAGTTGCGCATTTGTATGCAGAGTGGTTAGTTGCAAGGTAATGCTTAATAGTGCTATTATGATATATTTAGCTCTCATACTAGGGTTAGTTGCTCGTGTTTTTTTCGAGGCTTATCTCGCCAATATTATTCATATTCCGAAGTACGTGCTGCTGGTAGGTTCGCATATACTGTGAGGGCTTAGCCGGATTTCTGCGAAGCGGATTGGGAAGCACCGTTGTTAGCATAGCTGCTTGCTGACGGGTAAGCTCCGAAGCCTGACTTTTAAAAAACTCCTGTGAGGCAGCCTCTACACCATATATCGAGGGGCCAAACTCAGCCACATTTAGGTATACTTCCATAATCCTTTGTTTGCCCCAAATAACCTCTACCAGTATGGTGAATCCTGCCTCTAGTACTTTTCGAGTCCAGGTTCGGCCGTGCCATAGGAATACATTCTTAGCCACCTGCATGCTAATGGTGCTGGCACCACGTACCCGTTTCCCCTGTAGCATCTCTTCCCGAGCCTCCTTAATCGACTTAAAGTCGAAACCCCAGTGCGTCATGAATAGGTTGTCCTCTGCAGCAACCACTGCCAGAACCATATGGTTGGGTATTGAATCGAGATTGACCCAATCGTGCTGAATAGCCTTAAGCCGAGTTTCATCACCCCAGATGTATCTCTCCACCATAAGCCAGGTGTAGGGTGGGTTTATCCATCGGTAGGCAGCTGTAATTAGCAAGGTTGATAGTCCAGCCGAAAGCACTAGCCAAGCTAAACCCCTAAGTAGCCATAGGCTATAGGAAGGCCGTTTAGGTATTCTGCTGTTACTTTCGTTTTGCAAGGGTGATATTTTAATAAGTACTAATGAGAGTTTGCACTTTTGTTGGTTTGGCTGTTTAAATATTTGTACCCCAATGCAGGTCATTGAGATACAAATATTTTCGATTCAAAAAGAAGCTATTCTCGAGGCACTAAACTTTGGCCAAGGCCTGATCAAGATCAGAAATAATATCTTCAACGTCCTCAATTCCCACGGCGAAACGAACAAGCCCATCGGTGATGTTTGCTTTCGCTTTGGCCTCGGCGGTTAGCTTGGAGTGGGTCATTGAGGCGGGGTGCTGAATTAGGGTTTCTACGCCACCTAGCGAAACGGCCAGCATGGCTAGCTGTACGTTGTTCATTAGGGTTTTGCCTGCATTAAAACCACCCTTAAGTTCAAAACTTATCATAGCCCCTGGTCCAAACATTTGTTTTTGTGCCAACTCGTACTGTGGGTGCGATTTTAGCCCCGGGTATTTAACCCACTCCACCTTCGGGTGGTTCTCCAGGTACTCGGCAACCTTCATGGCGTTTTGCTGAGCACGCTCAACCCTTATGGCAAGGGTTTTTATACCGCGTAGCACCATGTATGCCTGATGAGGGTCCATGTTACAGCCCATATTTACCATGGCGGGCCTAAGAATATCGTGCATCTCCTTGGTGCGGGTTACAATCATTCCAGCCACAATGTCGGCATGGCCATTCAGAAACTTGGTCATGCTGTGAAAAATCACATCAATCCCCATCTCTAGCGGACGCTGAAGGTATGGGCTACTAAATGTGTTATCAACAACGGTAATAAGGCTATGCTCCTTGGCCAATTTGACACACGCCTCAAGGTCGGTTATCTCCATAGTTGGGTTGGTGGGTGTTTCAATGTATAACACCTTGGTGTTGGGCTTAATTGCCCTTTTGATGTTTTCGATATTGGAGGTTGATATGTAGGTCGACTCAATCCCAAAGTTCGAAAAGTACTTCTCCATGATTACCCTTGATGGGCCGTAAACCGCATCGGTGCTAACCATATGGTCGCCTTGCTTAAGCAATCCAATGTATATTGACGAAACGGCACCCATACCCGAGGCGGTAGCAATTCCACCGTATCCTCCCTCGAGGATAGCCACTTGCTTTTCGAGTGCCTGTATGGTGGGGTTCCCAATGCGGGTGTATATAAACCCATCGCTTTCGCCAGCAAAGCATTTTGCCCCTTCGTCGGCATTCTCAAAGGCAAAGGTTGATGTTTGGTAAATTGGCACTGTGGCGCTGCCAAACTTATCTTTATCGGCTCCAGCGTGTATTAGCTTGGAGTTGAAACCCATTTTATCCGTAGCCATATCGATTTGTTTTAAGTTGATGAACTTTTTATTTGTGAATATATCAATTTTAATTTAACGGCTTTGCCTTGCCGTTATTGCATTAGCGGCCCAATAGTTCTTTATAATTATCAGCAAGCACTTGCCCAAAGTGGCTGGTGTTGTACTTGTCTAAAACCATTCGTTTGCCATTGGCTCCCATCTTGTTGCATAGTTCACCGTTGGTGTATAGCTCGATAATTTTTTGAGACAGATCGTGTGCATTCTCACTTTCGAAAACCAATCCGCATTCACCCTCAGCCACTACCTGAGCTTGTGGTGTGCAATTTGACACGATAAGGGGTTTGCTAAATAGCATGTATTGAAATACTTTGTTAGCCACACCCGAGTCATGTTGAGCATTTTTGAAAATCGGGGAAAGGCATATGTGGCAATCGTTTATGTACGATGGGAGTTCTGAAATGTCGATCCAAGGGATGTGGATGACGCTATTTCTAACTTGTGGGGATTGAATTGCCTTGGCAAACATGTTTTTCTCATGACCATCTACCGGCCCTATTAGAACAAGTTTTATGTCACTATGCTTAGCCACCAGAAGTTCTAGGGCTTTTATGCAGGTGTAAACACCTCTGCGTTCAGAAATTCCCCCAAAATATAACAGGTTGAAGTTTTTTTCTGGGTTGAGGTCGGTCACTTTGGTTTTGTACTTCTGAAGCTCGTCAATATCGGGGACGTTGGGGTAAATCCAAATCGAATCCCTTGAGATATTGGGGTACTTGCTGTTGATATGATCAGCAAAATTTTCGGATAGCACAACTATTCCATCGGCCATCTGCATATATCTTTCCTCTAGCTTAGCCCATCTGGCCGGTTTAGCAAGTAGTTTGTATGGCGTCTTGTTCGCCCAGCGATAACTTTTTACTGCTTCAGGGTAATTTTCGTGCAGATCCAGTATCATCGGAATTCTCAATCTATTTGCAACCCATCGGGCCGGTATTGCCATATACAAATCGTGTGCATGAATTGCATCCACGCACATTCCCTGCAGCTGTTTTTTTAGATGATATTTCCAAAACCAGTAATAGAGCGGGATCGTATTTACTATCCCAAATAATATGTTTTTTAACTTGCGGTTAATCTGGATACGGTGAACCTCAATGCCTATATATTTTTGAAATAAGGGTTGTTTACCAAACGACAAACAGAATATTTTGATGTTAAACCCGTACTGTGCTAAAACCGTTGCCTCATTGTGTACTCTAATGTCTCCATAAAACTCATTGTCTACAACCATTGCTATGGTTGCAGTTGTTGGTTTACTCTTTACTTGGGGCGATGACTTCATTTAAGAAAATAGCGCTTTGGTTAAGATGTATAGCTAGCAAAAATAGCAATATTTACCTCGTACACCATTTTATTTGCTGGTTTAATCAAGATTTGGGTAATTTTAGGGTTTTAAATGTTAACGGATTTCAACCTGTTGCTACTGCCTTTGTAATAATTTTACTGTATAGTATATAAATGTATTTGCTTAATGCTAAAAGGATTAAAGAAGACTGCACGAGGATCCATTGTTTATGGCCTAGGTAATATATCAACTAAGCTTGTTGGCATTGTGCTGATGCCGCTGTACACCGATACGAAAATCTTTTCTGTAAACGATTTTGGGGTATTAGGTGTAGTTGATGTTACTATACAGGTACTTGTTGCTCTCCTTGGGCTATCGCTGTATCAAGCATACTTCAGGTGGTATTGGGATAAAAAGCATACCGATGACAGGAAAAGTATCTTTTTCACCTTGTTTTCATTTCTTGGCCTAACGGGGGGCATTTTCGTTGTGCTGGGTGCTTTTGCCTCGCAAAACTTGTCAACGCTGCTTTTCGATAGCGTTGATTACAGTAGAGTGCTGTCCCTAATGGTGATATCTGTTGTTCTTCAAATACTGGCCCAGCTACCCTTATCTTTAATGCGTTTGGAGGAAAGAGCGGGACTTTACACCGTAACAAACCTTACTCGACTTTTTGTAACCCTAATTTTAACAGTGCTTTTTATAACCAAATTCGATAGGTGGTTGGAGGGTATTTACGAAGCTCAAATACTTGGAAACCTATTCTTCATGCTAATCACGGCTCTATACTCCTATCGAAGATCGGTATTAAAGCTAAAGCTGCAGGTTCTAAAAGATATGTTGGAATATAGCCTTCCGCTTACCGTGGCCTCAGTATCGGGAATTGCATTAGCAACCCTCGATAGATATGTGCTGAACTACAGGGCAACCCTTTTAGATGTTGGTATTTACACCACAGCTTTCCGGTTTGCCAATACCATTAGAGTATTTGTAGTTCACTCCATACAGCTTGCCGTGGCGCCCACCATTTTTAAGCTAATGGATCACCCAGACAATAAAGAGATCTATTCGCGCATTATGACCTATTTTGCCGTATTGGTAATTTACGCCTCGCTTGTGCTATCAATATTTGGTGCCGAGATACTCGACCTGTTTGTAACCGATAAGGTATACCATAAGGCTCTGTTCGTAATACCTATCCTTAGCCTTGGCATCTTGCTAAGTACCATTAAGGATGTAGCTATTAATGGGCTTAATATTGTGAAGAAAACAAAAATTGTGAGCGTAATTGTACCCATTGTCGCGGTTTTCCACCTTGCCCTCAGCTATCTTGTTATTCCAGTTTTTGGGGTATATGGTGCTGCTGTAGCTTCAGCCATATCGCAAAGTATTTTCCTTTTGGTTGTGCTTTACTTTGCGCAGAGGTACTACCCAATTCCCTACGAGTACAAACGGATTGTTGTACCATTCTCTATCGCACTGGTAATGCTAGTTATTGGTATTAACATCGACTTCTCATCTGTTTTAGTGAATGTTTTGCTTAAGCTTGGTATTACAGCATTATTCCCACTGACCCTTTGGCTTATTCCTTTTTTTAAAGCCGATGAAAAACAATGGGTTATTGGTGGGATAAAAAGGGTTAAAGATATGTTGCATAGATAGAGATTTGTTAACACTATCCTTTGACCCCGCAAGTAGTTCAACTTTCATCTTTTTAATCCTAAAATCACTCAAAACACATATTTTGTAAGTATCACATACATAGATCGATATATGATATTGCCGTGTGTTATGTTATTAAACATCTACCTAAACGTTAAGGGAATAGGCTATATGTGATGTTAACTATATCAGAGAAAATGAAAAAATTTATAGTTTTGCTGTTCATAAAAATGAAAAACTAATAAAAATTTGTATATGAGTAAATTAGCAGTTGTAGCCTTAGGCGGAAATGCCCTTTTAAGAGCGGGACAAGAAGGAACAATTGAGGAACAGCAAGAAAATGTATACAATACTTGCAAGTATTTACTCGATTTGATTACTCCAGAGCATAATTTTATAATGGTGCACGGAAACGGACCACAGGTTGGAAATATACTACTTCAAAACCATGCTGGTTCCAAAGTACATGGAATTCCTGAGATGCCCCTAGATGTTTGCGGTGCATATTCGCAAGGGTTTATAGGTTATTTAATTGAGCAGCAGCTTAGGAATATTTTACCTACAAAGGATCTGGAAAAAGGCGTTGTAAACCTTATAACTCAGGTTTTAGTCGATAAGAATGATACTGCCTTTAAAAAACCAACAAAACCCATAGGCCCCTACTACACAAAAGAAGAGGCAGAAAAACTATCGGTTGAAACGAACTCGTTATTTCAGGAAGATCCTGATGGTATTGGATGGCGCAAAATTGTACCATCGCCTCTGCCAATACAAATTGGTAATAGCAAAGTAATTGAAAAACTAGCCAGAGATGGACATATTGTGGTTGCTGCAGGTGGTGGCGGAATACCCGTGTATTATGATGAGAATAAACAGCTAAGAGGTATAGATGCTGTAATCGACAAAGATCACACATCAGCATTGCTTGCATCGCAAATAAATGCCGATGAATTTTATATCTTTACCGACCTTAAAAGGATCATTATTGAGGACGGAAGTGCTGATGGAAAGGTTTTGGAGGTTATACCCATTGCCGAGGCGAAAAAATACCTTGACGAAGGTCGTTTTAGTGCTGGAGGCATGGCTCCCAAAGTTAAAGGAGCAATTACCTTTATTGAAAATGGCGGGTCTGAGTGTATCTTTATTCACTTCCCCGATAGGTCCGATGAACCTATCTACCAAACAAGAATTGTACGCTAAGTAAGGCTTTAATTATAATAATAATAACCTAAATTAATTAGATCATGGCATTCAATCTAAGAAACAGGAGCTTTGTTAAGCTGCTTGATTTTTCACCCAAAGAGATTCAGTTTATGCTTGACTTATCGGCCGATTTAAAAGCCGCTAAGTATGCTGGTACTGAACAACAAAAGTTAAAAGGTAAGAACATTGTGCTTCTTTTCGAGAAGGACTCAACCCGTACTCGTTGCGCCTTTGAGGTGGCTGCATACGATCAGGGTGCTCAAGTTACCTACCTAGGCCCTGCCGGCTCGCAGATGGGTAAAAAGGAGTCGATGGAAGATACTGCCCGCGTACTGGGTCGTATGTACGATGGTATTGAGTACCGTGGTTACTCTCAAGAGATTGTTGAGACCCTTGCTCAGCATGCCGGTGTACCTGTATGGAACGGATTAACAACTGAGTTTCACCCAACCCAAATATTGGCCGATTTCCTAACAATGCGCGAGCATTGCAACAAGCCCCTATGCAACGTAGCTTTTGCTTATATGGGCGATGCCAAAAACAATATGGGCAACTCGCTTATGGTTGGTGCAGCTAAAATGGGTATGGATTTCCGCGCTGTTGCGCCTAAGGAACTCTGGCCATCGGACGAACTATACAATCAGTGCCTAGAGATTGCTAAGGAAACTGGCGCTAAGATTACCCGTACCGAGAGCGTTGAGGAAGGCGTTAAGGGATGTGATTTCCTTTACACCGACGTTTGGGTATCGATGGGTGAGCCTGAGTCTGTATGGGCCGATAGAATTAAACTACTAAAGCCATACCAGGTGAACAAAAAGGCTATGGAGCTGACCGGAAACCCCAACTGTAAGTTCATGCATTGTCTACCTGCATTCCACAACCGCAAAACGGTTGTTGGTGAGGATATCTTCCAGAAGTTTGGCCTTGAGTCAATGGAGGTTACCGAGGAGGTGTTCGAGTCGGATGCGAGCATCGTTTTCGATGAGGCTGAGAACCGTATGCACACCATTAAAGCGGTTATGGTTGCTACCCTTGGACAGTAGTAAAACTCAAATAATCAGGAAAAGGCAGCTAAAAAAGCTGCCTTTTTTTTGTTTTTATTAAAAATTTTGCCCTAATTTTATATTACATAACAAACTAAATGCTTTTGTATTATGAATATTTACATAGGGAATATTTCTTACACAATGACCGTAGAAGAGATTAAAGAGGTGTTTACTCCTTTTGGAAATGTTTTAAATGTGCGAATCATTGTGGATAAGCTGTCGGGCAAATCAAAGGGTTATGCATTTGTTGAAATGGAAAAAGAGGAAGAGGCCCAAAATGCCATTAAAGCCCTGAACGAAACAGAGGTGAAGGGGCGAAACGTTAAGGTAAATCTGGCTCACAGAAAAACGGCAAACGCTTAACTCTTTAAAAAGGCCAAGTAGTATAAGGCAGTTGCTTCATCTATCGAAGGAAGAGCTCTTTTACAAAGTAGTAGGTGGTAACACCCGAAACGGCAAACTTTAAGCCGGTTCCTAACAAAAAGCCAACAAACGAACCAAAGGCAGACTTCAATGCGCTCCTTTGGTTTTGGTTTGCAGTAACCTCACCAATAAACGCACCCACAAAGGGGCCTATAATTATTCCAAACGGAGGAAAAAGGAATAGCCCAACAACCAACCCTATGGTCGATCCCCATACACCCCGTTTGCTGCCCCCAAAACGCTTTGTTGCCCATATGGGGAAAACGTAATCGAGGGCGGTGGCCACTGCTGCAGCAATACCCAGCCAAAGCAGTAGGTCGGAGTTTATTGCTCCCCAACGGGTGAAGTGAAGAATTAGTAAGCCTCCAAAACTTAAGGGGGGGCCAGGTATAACTGGTAAAATGCATCCTAACAAACCTAGTACAATAAGAATTGCTGCAACTATAATGAGTATGTAGTCCATAGTTATTTAAAATTGTGTATACAAATATATCTTTTATATCTATATGGCGAAACCAGTTTGAGCTAATGCTTGATTCGAGTATAGAATTTTTCCTAAATTTGAGCTAAAAGTTAGTTGGATATGGATGTTAAAGCAAAAAGCATAGTGCTCAAAGGTAAAGTGCAGCAGGTTGGGTTCCGCTATTTTGTATTTAAGCTGGCTGCCGAACTTGACGTTAAGGGATTCGTAAAAAATCAGCCCGATGGAAGCGTATATGTTGAGGCCGAAGCCGATGCACATACCATCGAGGTGTTTGAAGCGCACTGCAAAATGGGGCCACCTCACTCAAACGTAACCCATTTCTTTGTCCAGCCTATACCTACTCAACATTTCAAGGAGTTTACCATTAGGTAAAGTCTTATTTTGTTAATTTTAAGTATAACTCTTTATTGATGTTAATACGTGTTGAATCCCACCGCCTGCTCAAGGCTTTTCCTTCGCTTTTCTCTAACTTCGGGTTTGGCAGGATAGCCAAGCGTAATGATTAGGATAGGACGCTTGGTTCTGGGGATATTAAGCAGTCTTTTTACAGCCGATTCATCAAACCAGCCAATCATGCATGAACCAAGCCCCTCGGCAGTTGCTGCAAGACAAATGTGCTCGGCAGCAATCCCAATATCTATAAGTGGAAGGTTCTTTTGCTTAACCACGCTCCCAAATTTCGAGTTGAAATTCCCTCCCTCAAGCACAATTACAATATGAACTGGTGCTTGCTTGGTAAAATGGTTCATGCCCAATATTTTGCTTGAGGTGGTATCGGCTAGCTTGTTTTTTAGCTCCGTATCGTTTACCACAATAAACCTCCATGGCTGGGCATTGCAGGCCGATGGCGCTAATCGAGCTGTCTCCAGAATCCGTTCCAGCTTTTCTGGCTCTATAGGCTGATCTGTATACCCTCTATCGCTCTGGCGATTTTTAACTAATGATTGAAAATATTCGCTTGTGTTCATAAAGACTGATTGATTACCGATTACTGACTACTGACTACCGACTACCGATTACTTTTCTCTGTCTTCCAACTTCTGACTTCTGACTTCTGACTTCTGACTTCCGTCTTCCCTCGTCAACCTCCAAAAAGCGTCGGTTTACGAGGCAGGCGTCTTCCAACTTCTCTACCTTTTCGCATCGTACTCCTTGCTAAACAGATTAAGCGTGTTCGATTCGGCAATTATGGTACCTTGGCCCTGTTCTACAAGAGCAATCATCGCTTTGGCTACATCTTCGTCTTTAATTCCCTTGTACTTCCTTAGGGGACTGATAAAGAGGAAACTGAAGATGTTGTATATAACTTTTCCAATATCCTCGGCAATGCGTCTCTCGTTTCGCTTACCCAGTAGGAGTGAGGGGCGAACAATTACTAACCGTGCGAAACCTATCTTCTTAAGTTCTTCCTCAACTTGCCCTTTGGTTTTCAGATAAAAGTTCTTCGATTTTGGATTAGCCCCAATGGAACTTACCACGGCAAATCGTTCAATACCTGCAGCTTTAGCCTTTTGGGCAAAGTCAACTACCATATCAAAATCAACCTTGCGAAAAGCTTCTCTTGAACCAGCTTTTCTCATGGTGGTTCCCAAACAGCAGAATGCTGTGTCGGCAGGTTGATCAATTGTGTAACTCCCAGAGTTAAACGGAATGTACGTAACCTTATCGGTCCAATTCGTCTGCTTCTGCCTAGCAATGCTTGCTATTTGGCCATACTTAGTGCACTGAGCAAGCAACTCAATTACTTTGCCACCCACTAAGCCTGTTGAACCTATTACTGTAGATGATTTCATCGTTTTGTAGTGATTACTGATCTGGTTCAAAAGTACTAACTCAATTGCTTTATGCAAATATAAGGGGTATCTCTTTAGCTATATTTAAAATATTATTCGCCACTGTGGTATGGCCATTATGCTGGTTTGGTATATATATTCAGCCTCACCAGTAACGTCGTTGAATCTTTCCCCTTGAATGTTCTTGTAGTTTAAAAGGTTGGTTATCTCTAATCCCCATTCCTGTGTTATCCCACGTTTGTTCGATCGGAATGAAATTTTGAAATCAACTTTAACGTAGTCGTTTAGCTTTTCGCTAAATGCTTTGTCGTAATCCCATTTCTGCTCCCATTTCTGTGTTTCATCATTGTATACAGGTTCCCATGGTGTGGCACGTTTTCCTCCTGCAAGCATTCCTTTGATATCTACAGCCAATGAGTTTCTCACATTGGGCTTGTTCTTGCTCAGTATAAACTCCTTACCGAATAAACCATTTAGCACGTAATTGTTGTTAAATGCCGTGTTGTAGGTTTTTTTGTCGCTACCGGTGTACTTCGAGTCGAATAGCGATGCTGTAAAGAGGTAGTAAAGGCCTTTATTTAGGAAGCGCTCAACGGTAAGTTCAACCCCATAGTTAGCGCCAGTGCCTTCGTTTGTAAGGTAGTACGATGGCATGCTGAATTCGAAGCTAGCACCGTTATTCAGAATGGAGAAGGAGTTGCTGCCCACCTTATCAACAGGGATATTGAAAAGATGCTGATAGTAAGTTTCTAGCTTAATGTGAGTGAACTTGTTTATCCGGTAGTTGTAACCTAGCACCAGCTGATGGCTTTTTGATAGCCCAAGATCGAGGTTGGTGCTTACATTTGCGCCATCGCTATGGGGCTCTTGGAGGAAGTAAATGAATAGGGGCGATATTTGGCTGTGCAATCCGTATCCAAAGCTAATGGAGTGGTTGGGTAATATCCCATACCTGATGCCTATGCGGGGTTCAATGGAGTGGCTTTTGTTGAAAGCAAAAAAGTTGTAAGTAACCCCCGTGTTAAAGGTAAGCCTATCGTTTGGACGGTATTGCCATTGAATAAACGGATTGTGGAGCCAAGTATTTCCCTGAAAATCTATCTGACTCCGATACTCATCATACTGCTTATACCATACCTCATCCCAAAAGTTGCTGGCAAGTAACTTCGATGACAACCCACCCTTGATGGTGTGGCTGCTGTTAACACGGTGGTTTACTATTGCTGAAGCAGTAATACGGTTATCGATAAAGCTTGAATTGTAAAATTTGAACTGTTCCAAGTTAGTGCTTAGGGTATCCATACGGTTTGTGGCATTCTGTCCCATAGCGGATAGCGTTACCCTAAGGTAGGTGTTTGATGTAAATGTATAGTGCGATGTAATACCCACCACCCCCATGTTTGTACCTGAAGTTATGTCGAAACCTTCGCCACCATAGAAGTTTAGCTGCTCCTTGGTGGTGTCCTTACGGCTATCCCAAATCTCAATATGGCTTAGGCCGCCAAGGCCAAACATCGATATGTGCCCTAAAGGAGTATTTGGTAAGTTTATTTTAAATGATAAATCCTGATACTGCGGAACTCCCACAGTACCAAAGTCCATACCCAGCTTATCAAATACCCCCATGGTTGAGTAACGATAATTCACAAGGAATGATGAGCCTTTGACGCGCGAAATAGGTCCTTCGGCTCCAACCTCGAAGCCATTAAACCCTACTTGCCCAAGGAACTCGAATTGCTCGTTGTTGCCGTTCCGCATTCTTAGGTCGAAAACACCTGAGGTAGCATTGCCAAATTCGGCAGGGAATGCCCCTGTGTAAAAATCGGAGTGTTCTAGCAGAGTATTGTTGAGCATGCTCACGGGGCCACCAGTACTACCCGACATACCCCAGTGGTTAGGGCTTGGGATATCAACCCCCTCGAGTCGCCAAAGTAGGCCCATGGGTGAATTGCCTCTGATGATGATATCGTTACGCGAATCGTCAACCCCTACCACACCGGCAAAGTTGGCAGCCATTCGGGCTGGGTCGTTTCGGCTACCGGCGTATCGTTCGGTTTCCTCAACAGTAAATCCACGTGCGCTAACGGTGGCCATCTGGTTAATCGATGTGGTTTTGTCAATGGTTCGGGTTATCACAACCTCATCCACTCCCATCACCATCTCCTCCATATAAACGTTAATCACCAGCTCTTTCCCTGCCTGTAGGTTTAGGTTATTTAGCATTACATCATGGTAGCCAAGGAACTTAATTAGCAGGCTTACTCGGCCCACTTCTACATTTTCGAGTCGAAAATTCCCATGCTCATTGGCTGAAACTCCTTGTAATGGATCGGAGTTTACCAGAATAACATTGGCTCCTGGTAACGACACGCGGGTTTGCTTATCGAGCACTGTACCTCTGATGGTTTGCGTTACCACTTCGGCTGAATGTAACTTAATTGCGAGGAGAATCAGTAATGCTAAGGGTATAAATCTTTTCATAAGGTAATAATTGTAGCTATTTGCTTGGTTATATTTTTCGTGTGATTTATTAAAATGTTGAGCATAGGCTTGCGCCCAATTTTCAAAAATGCATCTTAGCAAATTGCATACCAACCCAAATGTCGTTGGGACAATTTTTTGTTAATAAAGAGTTCAAATGCTTTACTGTATCAGGTTATCAGCAAATTGTGCTGTAAAACTTAATTTGATATTTTGGTGGGGGCTTTTATCTATCTGATTGAATCTGTAATCGTTTAGGCTTTTATCTAGCTTTTACTTATCAAATTTTCTTCAAGTATCTCCCTAAGCTTAACTACGCTAATGTTCTCGGTTATTACGCCCTCAAATATAAACGAAATCTTGCCTGTCTCTTCCGACACCACAATTACCAATGCATCGGTAATTTCGCTAATACCCAATGCGGCTCGGTGCCTTAGCCCATAGGTGGCCGAGAGGTTAGTTTTTTCGGTAAGGGGAAGAATACACCTTACGGCATAAATAAGGTTGTTTTTAATAATCATTGCCCCATCGTGCAGGGGGCTGTTCTTAAAGAAGATGTTTTCGATCAGCCTACTCGATGTCTCGGCATTTATGATATCTCCTGTTTCGGCATATAGTTGAAGGTTAGATTTTTGAGTAACAACAATTAGGGCGCCAATTTTAGTCTCGGCCATATTACGGCAAGCCCTTACAATGGCCTCAATATTAACGGGTGTATCATACTTGTCGCCCTTCATCATCAACATTTTTTCAATGGAGAATCTGTTTTTTGAGAAGTAACGTGTTCCTAGAAGTAGCAAGAACCGGCGGATTTCCTGTTGAAATACAATTATCAGAGCAATTACCCCAACCCCAATAATTTGCCCTAGGATACTGCTTAGCAGCTCCATATTTAGGGCCTTAACCACTAGCCAAAAGATGTATAGGGTGAATATTCCTAAAAAGATATTGATGGCAACGGTTCCCCTTATCAGCATGTAAATCTGGTAAAAAAGGAGTGCAACCAGAAGTATGTCGATAATATCGAGTATTCGGATTGATATGAATAGGGGCACTAACGTAAGATCCATAAAGCGAAATATCTAATCCCCAATGGGTTGGTTTATACAAAGTTCTGTTAGTTTAATAGCTTCAACGGCCTCCTTCACATCATGAACCCTTAGTATTTTTGCGCCCTTTAGCAGCGCAATGGTGTTTAGCACCGATGTTCCGTTGAGCGAGGTGGTGGGTTTTGCCTCAAGGGGTTTGTATATCATCGATTTGCGCGACACCCCTACTAGGATCGGAAGGTTGAAAATTCTAAAGGCATCCAAATTGTTCAATAGCGTATAGTTGTGCTCTATGGTTTTGCCAAAACCAAAACCCGGATCAATTACGATATCCTTTACACCAAGCCTACCGAGCTCCTCGGTTTTTGTTGCAAAATATTTGAATACATCTTTAATTAAATTCTCGTAGGTAGGGTTTACCTGCATAGTCTCTGGCGTACCCTGCATATGCATTGCTATGTATGGAACACCTAGATCAGCCACCGTTTCAAACATCATCTTATCCATTTCACCTGCTGAAATATCATTAATAATGCTGGCCGAAAAATCTGTGACCATACGGCGTGCTACCGAGGCTCTGAATGTATCAACGGAGAGTATTGCCTCAGGGAAATGCTTGCGAATTACGGCAGCGGCTTTGCTTAGCCTTTTTAGCTCCTCATCCTCTGTTACTAGCTTGGCACCTGGGCGAGTGGAGCATGCCCCAATATCTATTACCGCACCACCTTGCTGAATGATTTCCTTGGCCCTTTTGTATATGCGCCTTTTAAGCCTGAACTGACTTCCGTGATAGAACGAATCGCTTGTTATGTTGATTATACCCATTACCACAGGCGTGGTAAGATCTAACAGCTTACCGTTGCAGGCTAGTGTGCTCTTGCTCTGGAAAAAGGTTGGGGCTATATCCATAGGGTTACTGGTTTTGCTTTGGGTTGCTAAATTACAAAAGATTTGCAACTTGCCTGCTGCATTGTTAAAGGATTTTAATAAACACCTGCTTTGGAGTTTTGCCTGTAAAAAATCATCCCAAGTTTTAGCGAAAAGTATAACTTTGTGGTTTTGTTATTAATCAGAAGGTACATATGAGCTTTATTGTGATTGAAGGGCTTGATGGTGCAGGCAAGTCTACGCAACTTCAGATGCTTGCCCAAAGGTTTAATGCGCAGGGGATTTCGTGCGAAGCACTCCATTTTCCGCGAACCGATTCGCCTTTTTTTGGCGAGCTAATTGGAAGATTTTTACGTGGCGAGCTGGGCAAACTCGATGAGGTGGATCCGTATGTAGTGGCTATGCTTTATGCTGGCGATAGGAGGGATGCCGCTTCCATTTTACAAGGTTGGCTCAGTAAGGGTAAAACCATTCTACTCGATAGGTATGTGTACTCCAATATTGCCTTTCAGTGTGCAAAACTTTCAAATGCTGATGAGCAGAAACGCCTTAGAGATTGGATTTATGAGCTGGAGTTCGCATACTTTGGAATACCCAAGCCCACGCTAAATATCTTTCTAGATGTACCCTTCGACTTCACCGTCTCACGCCTCCAGAATCAGCGTACAGGTGCCGATAGGGAGTACCTGAAAGGGAGCGTAGATATTCATGAGGAGGATTTAAGCTTTCAGGAGAGGGTGAGGCAGGTGTATTTGAAACAACCCCAATACGACGACTCGTTTGTTGTAATCCCTTGTGCCAACGAGCAGGGTAAAATGGGTAATAAGGATGAGATTTTTGCTAAGATTGTTTCAGCAATTGGTAATTTTTAATTTGTTAATGTTATGTTACTACGGTTTTTAATCTGGATATCACGCTACTTACTGGCCATTACCTTTATCTTTTCAGGTTTCGTTAAGGGAGTCGATCCCTTAGGATCGGCATACAAGTTTGGCGATTATTTTATGGCCTTTGGTTTCGATTTCCTTATGCCCTTTGCCCTCCCATTATCCTTTGTGCTGTGTGCTGCAGAGCTGGTTATAGGGTTGCTATTACTATTTAACATACGAATGCACCTGGCGTCATGGGGCGCAATGCTCTTCATGGCTGTATTCACTCCTCTCACATTGATCCTGGCCATTTATAACCCCGTTTCCGATTGTGGTTGCTTTGGCGATGCCATTATACTTACCAACTGGGAAACCTTTTTCAAAAACGTTCCTCTACTTGCCGCATCAATTTTTTTGGTTTACCAACGTAAGGGTTTAAAGCAATTATTGCCATTTCCCTATGAGCTTGCCATTGCTCTGCTGCTGCTGGTGCTTTCTTTTATGCCTTCAATACATGGATACAGAAATTTACCCCTTATCGACTTTAGGCCCTATAGCATTGGCGCCAATATTCCGGAAGGGATGCAGTTCCCAGAGGATGCACCTACCGATGTGTACAAAACCATATTGTACTACGAGCGCGATGGCGAGGTGAAAGAGTTTACACAGGGAAATTTCCCTTGGCAGGATACCACCTGGGTATTTGTCGATAGCAAGTCGATACTGGTTGAGAAAGGGTACGAGCCGCCCATCAACAATTTTATGCTAACCGATTTGTATGGATGGGATTTAACCGATAGCGTTTTGCATAGCCCCGGTTACACCATGCTGGCCGTGGCCTATAGGCTAAACGATGCCAACACGCAGGCATTTTCAAGGCTCAACGAGCTGTATTTTAAAGCCAAGGAGGAGCGTATAAACTTCTTTTGCCTCACCGCTTCCACCGCCGATGATATCGATAGGTTTATTAGTACAACTGGCGTTGCTTTCCCTTTTCTACAGGCCGATGAGATTATGCTTAAAACAACGGTTCGCGCAAACCCAGGGCTGATCTTGCTTCATGAGGGAACAATAGTTGGCAAATGGCATTATAGGAACCTACCCGAACCTGCATTTTTTGAAGGAAACCTTACTTCAAAGGCTTTGGTGCAACAGCAAGCAAAAACAGATACACTTTGGACTTATCTGCTAATCTTTACAATACTACTTACCAAACTTATACTCTTTAAGGTAGAGAGAAGGAATTAGCTGTATTAACTTTACCGATCTTACCAAGGGCATTCAAAATTTGATGCCCTTTTTTTATCTTGGTGTTCGATAGCGAACACCAACCGTAACGGATATGAACACCTAAGGAACTCGTTTTTAAAACCTAAAAACCTATAAACTAAATTGATGTGTAATATGGCATAGATGTGGATATGCTATTGAAAATCTAAAATATATCCAATAATGATTAAAAACTATTTCACCACTGCCATTCGTAGCTTAATCCGAACCAAAGGTACCTCATTCATTAATCTGTTGGGTTTAGGTCTTGGTGTTGGAGTTTTTATGCTAATATTTCTTTTCGTTATTCAAGAGTTTAAGGTTGATAAGTTTATTAAGGACAAGGATCGCATATTTAGGCTTGAGGCTGGTGAATGGGCCTTGCTTGGTCCAGGTCTAGGGCAGAAGGTAAAGTCAATCTGTCCCGAAGTGGAGGAGGCATATTCAACGCAACCTCAATTCATGCAAAACCTGATGGTGAAGGTTGGTGATGAGTCGATTAGGATCACTGAGTATATGCCTGTCACCAAATCATTTCCAGTGGATTTTGGCTTTAATATAGTTTTAGGTAATTCTGAGAATCCGCTTACCGACACCTACGATTTGGTGCTAACACAGAGTGAGGCCAAAAGGCTTTTTGGGGATGAAAATCCAATAGGGAAAAATATTACAATCTATGATAACTATAACCTCACTGTTACTGCTGTAATTGAGGATCCCATATATTTCCACATTCCCTTCAACGCCCTTCTTTCTTTCGATATTCTACCAACCCTTTATGGGTGGAAGGATTTGGATAAAATGTTGTTTTACAATATGAATAATCCAACTTACCTAAAGCTGGCATCTGCAGATCAAACAGATTTGGTAGTTGATAGAATAACCAAGTATATAGAGGAGCAATCTAAGTCAGAATTACCATTTGACCTTGCGCTACGGCCAATTGAGGATATTTATTTTAATGGAGCCCTACAGTTTGAGGGAAAGGTACGTCACGGAAATCCTAAGTTTATTGGGGTAATGATTGTGGTTGCTATTATGATCCTATTCCTAGCCTGTGTTAACTATATCAACCTAAGTACGGCAAGGGCTTCAACCCGCTCTAAGGAGATTGGTGTGCGTAAGGTTGTTGGTGGAGGTAGGCTAAGCATTGTTCTACAGTTCCTTGGAGAGTCAATCCTGTTAACTCTATTTGCTCTTATTGTGGGAATTGCTCTTGTAGAATTAGCGAGCCCTGTTTTTGGAACTCTTATCGAACGCGAGCTGTCTACCACTCTTTTGATTAGCCCAAAGGCTATAGTGGTAATTTTGGCGGGAGGTATTCTGCTGGGAACAATATCTGGGTTATACCCATCTCTATATCTTAGCTCATTCTCTCCAACAAAAGTTCTAAAGGGCAAGGTGTCGGATGGTGCTAAGGGCAGCTCGTTTCGCAAGGTATTGATTGTTTTTCAGTTCACCGTATCCGTTCTGCTTATTATATCAACCCTTATAATATTTAGCCAGCTGCGATACTTTACCAACTACGACTTGGGTTTCGATAAGGATCAGATAATCAACTTAAGAATTCCCAGAAATACTACATTTAGCTACGATGTGCTAAAAGAGAAGGTGCAAAGCATTTCATCAGTTAGGGGAATTTCTCGTTCCAATTCAAAGATGGGAAGTATTGGGTGGCAAGAGAGTTACAGGGATGAGCACGGCGAAACGCACAACTTCTCATATATGCCTATCGATCCAGATTTTATAGAGGTTATGGGCTTGGAGCTTGTGGATGGACGAAATTTCGAATGGGACAGGCCATCGGATGTAAAAGAGAAAATTATTGTGAACGAAACCATGGCCAAGCATATTGGTATTGAGAAGGCAGGTACTAAGATGCTTTCGGGAGGTTTCTGGGAAACCGAAGTGATTGGTATTGTCAAAGATTTTAACTTTAACTCGTTACATTCGGGAATTGGGCCATTGGGGTTGCACTTTAGGGATAGGGATTACAACACCTATAATGTTAAAATTGATACCGACAACCTTAGTGAAACCATTAAGCAGTTACAAATGGTTTGGGACGAGTATGCAGTTGATGAACCATTCGAGTATTCTTTTCTCAACGAATCGTTTGAGGAGACATACCGTAGTGAGAAGAGGATGGGGCAAATGTTTGGGTACTTTGCTGTGATTGCCATTTTCATAGGCTGTATGGGATTGTATGGCCTTTCGGCTTTTATGTTGCAAGCTAGGGTTAAGGAGATGGGAATTCGCAAGGTGTTGGGAGCTTCAACCCTGCGAATTATTGGAATTATGGGGCGAGAATTTGCCATTCTGGTTTTTGTTTCCAATGTTATAGCATGGCCTATAGCCTATTACGCCATGTCGAGCTGGTTGCAGAGTTTTCCCTACAAAACTTCAATTAGCGTTTTGTTTTTTATTGCAGCATTATTGATGAGCGTAGCCATAGCTTTTACTACCGTTGCATACCACTCGTGGAAGGCAGCAAGTGCAAATCCTGTCGATTCACTAAAGTACGAATAGATGTAGTTGACCATGGCTTAATAATATACTAAACATAAACCCAATCTAACACCTTAAAGCTATGTTGAGAAATTACTTACTGGTAGCATTTCGTTCACTTAAACGGAATATGGGATTCTCCCTAATCAATATAATTGGGCTGGCCACAGGCATGGCTGCATCAATTCTAATCCTATTCTGGGTAACCGACGAGGTAAATTTCGATAGATTTCATGATAATATTGGAGAGATTTACCGAGTGTACGAACATCAGGCCTACTCTGGCACAGACGATTTATTGGTTTACAATACTCCTGATGCGCTAGCACCTGAGCTTAAGGAGCAGTTCCCAAGCATAAAGCGAGTTGCAAGATTTTCTCCCATTTGGCAGCGCTCCCTAATATCAATAGACGATAAGCAGTGGTACATCCCCGATGGTTACTTTGCCGACCCGGAGGCTTTTGAGCTGTTTACCTTCGATTTTGTGTTGGGTAATCCTCAAACGGCTTTATCATCGCCTAACTCCATTGTTATTACAACCGAGATAGCTAGTATGATTTTTGGCCATGACGACCCGTTGGGTAAAAGCATCAACATCAATAGAGATTTAGAGTACACAGTTACGGGTGTAATTGATAGGCCTGAGAATACGCACCTAAGATTCTCATACGTTATTACATTCGACGATAATGTAGCCAAGTTCTGGGAAGGTGTGAACTTAGGTTGGCAAAGCAATAGCTTTTTCACCTACTTACAGATTGGCAAGGAGCAAGATGATAAAGCCATTGAGGAGCAAATAGCCAATGTGGTTGCCGATAATGGCCAAAGCAATGTTACTCTTTACCTCGAACCCTTAAAGCGAAGCTACCTGCACAACATATGGGGAACAGGTGCCATCGCCAACGTGCGCATATTTTCTGTAATCGCTGTTCTAGTCCTACTCATTGCCTGCATAAACTTTATGAACCTTACCACCGCTCGATCAGCACAACGAGCCAAGGAGGTTGGGTTGCGCAAGGTAGCTGGAGGGAATAAGCTGCAGCTAGTGGGGCAATTTCTAGGCGAATCAATTTTATTAACCATATTGTCGCTGGCCTTTGCAATTGTTTTAGTTGCTGCACTTCTTCCGAGTTTTAACGATTTGTCGGGTAAAGCATTAACGCTTGGCTCGTTATCTGCAGTAATGGTTATTGCAATTGTACTTATTGCGCTATTCACAGGCTTGGTGTCCGGAAGCTATCCCGCATTTTACCTTTCATCATTTATTCCTATTAAGGTGTTAAAGGGTCAGCTGAGCAAAGGCTCCAAAACTTTTCGAACCGTGCTCGTGGTATTTCAGTTTACCCTTTCGGTTGCTCTTATAATTTCAACCACAATGGTTAGCCGGCAGCTGGAGTACATGACCAATAAAAACTTGGGTTTTCAAAAGGATAATATTGTAGTAGCTTCGTTTAATGCTGGCGGACGCGCAAAGTTCGATATCTTAAAGCAAGAGCTTCTCAAGCTGCCTGGTGTAGAGTCTGTAACCTGTTCCAACGCCTTGCCAAATCAAATTGGGAATAGCACTTCGGGGGCAAGCTGGGAAGGGCAGGATCCCGATGAAACGGTTCTTTTCTCGAACATACTGGTTCATTACGATTTTATTGATGTGTATGGGATGAAGATTGTTGATGGCCGAACGTGGGATCCAGAGCTTGCGTCCGATTCGTTAGCAATGGTGATTAATCAGGAAACTGCTCGAATTATGGGGTTCGATACTCCTGTAGGAAAAACTATTGAGCTCTGGGGGTATTCTTTCGAGGTGATTGGGGTGGTGGAGAATTTCAATTTCCAAAGTTTAAAGAATATGGTTGAGCCACTAATTATGTTTATGGCAGTACCTTGGCAAAATATGGTGAGCATCAGGATAAAGCCCGAGAGCATTGTGTCTACCATGGAAAGTGTTGAGGCGGTTTGGAATGATATATATCCTCAAGAGATGTTTCGATATAGCTTTTTCGACCAGTCTTTTGATCGAATGTACCGTGCCGAGATGCGGATGATGAAAATCTTCTCATACTTTAGCTTTTTGGCAATACTAATTTCCTGCTTGGGGCTATTTGGACTTGCAACCTATATGGCCGAGCAGCGCTTTAAGGAGATAGGTATCCGAAAAGCTTTAGGTGCAACCGAGTGGCGTGTTGTGCTACTAATGGTTTGGGATTTTATTAAGTGGGTAATTGTTGCCAATTTTGCTGGATGGATACTTGCATACTACGCTGTAGAGAGCTGGCTCAGAGGATATGCTTATAGGATTGATGTAAGTCCTTGGGTTTTCGTTATCGCTGGTGCTGTAAGTGTTGCAATAGCCATTGCAACCGTATCGTATCAAGCCTGGAAGGCTTCTCGGGCAAACCCGGTGCTGGCGCTTAAGTACGAGTAGTTTTCCTTTATATACACTCAAGGGGTTGGCTAAATGAGTCCAACCCCTTTTATTTTGCTGTTTAGTATAGTCTTGTATTTTTGCATTAAAATTTGATTACAATGCAAAAGACTATATGGACAGCTAAGAATATTCCCAACCTAAATGGAAAGGTAGCAGTAGTAACGGGTGGCAATAGCGGGTTGGGTTTCGAGACGGCCAAAGCGCTGGCTTCAAATGGGGCAGAGGTGATTATCGCCTGCCGATCGGTTGAAAGGGGTGAGGTAGCAAAAGAAATTATACTACAACCAGTGCCTAGCGGAACTGTTAAGGTTTTGCATATCGATTTAATGAATCTCGAGTCGGTACAACGCTTTGCCCATGAGTTTAAGTCGATGTATGCAAGGCTAGATATCCTTATAAACAATGCAGGGATTATGATAAGCCCTTATGCACTAACCGCTGATGGGTTCGAGAGCCAAATGGGAACTAACCACTTAGGCCATTTTGCGCTAACAGGGCACCTCCTCGAACTGCTGAAAGCCACACCCAACTCGCGTGTTGTAACCGTGAGTAGCCTCGCCCATAAGCAGTGGAACATTAGTTTTGATAATAACCTGTGCGAGAGAGAAGAGTCGTACAATCGGTTTCGTGCATATGCTCGTTCAAAGCTGGCCAACCTGCTCTTTGCATACCAGCTGCAACGATATTTCGATTTCCACGGTGTAGGTTGTCTATCGCTTGCAGCCCATCCAGGTGCTTCACATACCAACCTTGGTAGGTATATGGAGAGTAATGTATTTATCAAATTATTTAGGCCGTTAATCGAGAGGATTTTACCCAGTGCTGCAGCTGGTGCATTACCTCAACTTAGAGCCGCCGTTGATCCAATGGTTAAAGGTGGGCAGTTCTTCGGGCCATCTGGTTTTATGCAACTTTCTGGCTCCCCGGTTGTAATAAAATCGAGTAAGAACTCCTATCGTACTGATGATGCTGTAAGGCTTTGGGATTTTTCCGAAGAGCTAACAGGGGTGAAGTATGAGTGGTGAGAAATTCTCTTTTTGTATGCTCTATAGTTTATTAAAATGCAATGGTAAATGATATTCCATTTACCCCTAAAGCAAATGATTGCAAGGGAATATTAAAGTTCGATGAGTTGTTCAGCTGAATAAAATACATAGCCAAATCAAAGGTGAAGAGAAAAGAGGCTTGAAGAATTACTGATTGGCCATACCCTTTGAGCAAATCAGAGTATTTCTCATTTTTTAGTGAGGCTCGAATCATGTACCAACCACCAGCAGCATAAAGAACATCGAGCCCAGCATTAATCAGGTATAAATTCATAGTTTGGCTATGCTTGCTAAGCATCTCTTGGCTTGATAGTATTGAAAAGTCAGTGGTGAAATGCTGATATAGAGCAAATCCGGCAATACCAGCATTTACAACATTCCACATCACATTCATTTGCCCAAAATACTTGCGACTATCGTTGTGTTTTGCCCACCCGTAACCTCCGTATACAAAATTTGTCAAAGCCCATCCGCTTAGCACAAGCATCCCAGTTTTGTTGGTGTTGCTGCTAATGGTAAAAGCATCGGTGCTGTTTTGAGCAAACAGGGTACTGGCGTAAAGTAAACCTAATGTGATTAAAATAAACCTTACTCTCATTTCAAGGGTTTTTCAATATAAACAGATGGCAAATGGTAATGTTAAAAAAAAAGGGCAACAAAATGCTGCCCTCCCTTTTACCGATGTAATATTTAACTACTCCATATCCATATCCAGTCCGTCGCCATTGGGTTGCCTGTCGCGGCGTGCGCGGTACTCGTTAATCCTGTATGAAAATCCTAGGAACACGATTCTACTCTCGCGTGTACGTTCAATGTTGCTGGTGAAGTTATCGCCCCAGGTTGACGATCTGAAATCCATGGTGTTAAACAAATCGCTAACGCGCAGCGTTATGGTTCCCTTTCTGTTAAACACGTTTACCCGTACACCCAAGTCCATCCAGTACATCTCCTCGGTAATTCCCTGTCCACCACCTGTTTGCCAAAACCGCATACTTCCGCCAACAGAAACTGATGGTGATCGGTAGTTGCCATTAAGCTGTAGCTCTACGTTTTTCCCAATATTCCAGGTTGATGAGGCTCTAACCGTCCAGCTGTCGCCCTGGCTTGAGCGTTCATCAAGCAAATCGGAGTACAGCTTCATATTGTAGTAGTTTCCGCTTGCATTTACTCTCCACCAGGGGACAATGGTTTGGCTAATTACTCCCTCAATACCAAGACTCTTGCTTTCGTCAATATTCTCGAAGGTTGACCAGGCCACGCCATCATCATCTACCACTACGTAGCGCGATACGATATCGGTGGTGTTGCGTTGGAATAAGGTTGCGCTAATTTTTGTTTTGGGTAAGCTGTAGTAGTAGCTAACCTCATAACTATTGGTGAACTCAGGGTTTAGCCACGGATTACCCATGCTCATATTAAGCGGGTCGCTATAGTCGATAAAAGGGTTAAGCATTCGCGTGTGCGGGCGACTTACCCTGCGGCTATAGGCTACCTGTGCCGAGTTCTTCTGATTAATATCCCACTTAATATGTGCACTTGGGAAGAAGTTTAGAAAATCTCTTTTAATAGGCTCGTCATCGGTTGCTCGCTGATCGGCATTAGTATATGCTTGCTCAACCCTTAGCCCTCCTTGGTAGCTAAACTTGCCATCGGCAAATGTGTTGGAATAGATTGCGTATGCCGAGTATTGTTGCTCGTCGTACACAAAATTATTGCTACGAAGAGGATCAGGAATCCATGTGCTTTCCAATCTATTTGAAAAGATGTAATCGTTGTCTTGTGACCGAAGAGTTGCCTTAAGTCCTGTTTCTAGTCGTCCTCCATTGCCAATGGGTTGAACCAAATCGGTTTGTAACGTTAGGTTGTTGCCAATAAAGCTCGACTCAGTTTGCTCGTAGAGCCTATCAAATTGCTCTGATTCCCACCATTGGGTCATATCGGTTCCACTTTCACCCTGCATTGAGTGGTAAAATACATCGGCAGTAAGCTCTTGTCCCTTCTGCTTCCCGTTAAGCTTGTAGTTTAGGGCAAAGTTATACGATTCACCGCCGTTAAACCCATCATTCTCTCTGAAGTATTGTGATGATTGCGATGGCATTGTTAAATTGGTTTGGGTTATATCCCACATACCAAAATCGCGCGAACTGTAACCTCCCGTAAATGTTAGTGTATTGGAGTTGTTGATAAAGTAGTCAACACCACCCTTAAAATTAATAAATTGCCCTTGTCTTCTAAAGTCCTGATCTTGAAACAATGTGCTTGTTGCAATATCGTTTAGGGTAGTTGTCCTATCCGATAGGGTTTGGCCAGTCATCTGATGCTGCCTGTAGCTTACATTGGTAAAAAAGTTGAACTTATCCTCTCGGTAGTTGAAGTTAAGCGTGCCGTTGTACTTGTCGCCGGTTCCTGCATTAAGCATAACCATTCCGTGGTATCCTGGGTCGCGGCGTTTTTTTAGCACGATATTGATAATTCCCGATAGCCCATCGGGGTCGTAGCGAGCCGATGGGTTGGTAATCACCTCTACGGTTTCGATGATGCTGGCAGGAATCTCCTCGATGCTTGTGTAGGTTGAAGGACGACCATCAACAAGTATGGTTACGTTTTGACTGCCGCGTAGGCTTACGTTGCCTTCCATATCCACCTCAACAGATGGGATGTTTTGCATAATTTCAAGCGCGGTTCCACCTTCGGCATTAATATCTTTCTCCACACTAAATACTTTCTTGTCGAGGTTATGCGTAAGCATTTGCCTTTGGCCAGTTACCACCACGGCCTCAAGGTTTTCCGATGCTGGGTCAAGGCTCAATTCCCCAAGGTTTGCAATCAAATTCTGAGGATTCACGCCAAACGATTCCACGGTTAGGGTGTTGTAACCAATAAATTTCACCTCGGCAAAGTACCTCCCCATGGGCACTTTATCAATATTAAACTCGCCTTTCTCATTGGTAATACCTCCAGTTACTAGGCTTGAGTCGCGCAGGCGATAAAATGCTATGTTTGCGTACTCTACAGGTGCTTTACTTAGCTTATCAATCACTTTCCCTGCAACTGAACCTGTCATATTACTTGTCATTCCTGCACCTCCACCCTGACGTTGGCCTTGTGGAAAGGTTGATATGGTTGATGCAATTAGCAAAACCACTGTTACGATGAATCTTGTTTTCATAAGATGTTTGTCCTAATGATGTAATTGTTTAAGTTTTCGTTTCACATTTGACCCGCTTTTGACCCCAAACTTGCGCTTAGGTTGATTAATTTTTCAGCTAATTGGTGTTAATTAAATTCATCAGGTTAACCCATGCCATTTCCCATAAACAAAATGCCATTATATATGTTTTGGGTTTAAATACTTGACACATTAATAAATGTTCCCTAATTTGTAAATACTGTATAACAACAAATAATTTAAATAAATAGATATGAATAACGCAATATTTAATTTTCAACGTCCAGACAATGAGCCTGTAAAAGTTTACGAGGACTGTTCAACAGATCGTACAGAACTGCTTAACGAGGTTCAGCGATTAAGCAATTCGGTTACAGAGATACCCCTGATTATTGGTGGTAAGGAGGTTAAAACAGGCCAAATGGGAGAAATTACGATGCCCCATAACAACAAGAAGGTAATTGCCCGATACCATATGGCAGGGCCTGAGGAGGTGAAAATGGCCATTGATGCTGCGCTTGAGGCGCATAAGTACTGGTCAACCGTTTCGTGGGTAGAGCGTGCCAGCGTAAACCAAAAGATAGCGGAGCTAATCTCAAAAAAATATCGACATAGAATAAATGCAGCAACCATGGTAGGACAGGGCAAAAGCGTTTACCAGGCCGAGATTGATGCCGCATGCGAAACCATCGACTTCTTAAGGTTCAATTCATTCTTCGTTTCGGAAATTTACAACCAGCAACCCCATTCCGATACAGGGGTTGTTAACCGAACAGAGTATAGGCCATTGGAAGGGTTTATACTGGCAATCACGCCATTTAATTTCACGGCTATTGGTTCAAACCTCAATATGTCGCCCGTGCTAATGGGCAATACTGTGGTATGGAAGCCTGCCACCACAGCATTGCTATCAAATTATTTGCTGATGCAGATTTACAAGGAGGCTGGACTACCCGATGGTGTTATCAACTTTGTGCCGGGTAAGGGTTCTGTAATTGGCAATACTGCGATACCGCACCCAATGCTTGCCGGGATTCACTTCACTGGTTCTACCACCACGTTTAACCAGCTGTGGAAGCAGGTGGGACAGAATCTGGAGAAGTACAAGTCGTACCCCAAAATTGTGGGCGAAACGGGGGGTAAGGACTTTGTGGTAGTTCATCCATCGGCCGATGTGGATGTTGCCGCAACGGCTATGATACGTGGATCGTTTGAGTATCAGGGGCAGAAATGCTCTGCCGCCTCGCGGGGCTACATCCCAAAATCGCTTTGGGAGCCAATTAAAAAGCGTATGCTCGAAATGCTCAACGAGATTAAGCAGGGCGATGTTTCCGATTTTGGCAACTTTATGAATGCCGTTATTGATGAGGCTGCATTCAACAATATTATGAGCTATATCAATATGGCCAAGCAGTCGACCGATGCCGAGATAATGTTTGGTGGCAATGGCGATAGCAGCATGGGATGGTTTATTGAGCCAACTGTTATTGTTGCCAAGGATCCGCACTTTGTAACCATGGAGGAGGAGATTTTTGGACCGGTGTTCACGGTTTACGTATACGATGACGAGAAGTGGGAGGAAACCCTGAAGCTAGTAGATGAAACATCACCCTATGGGTTAACTGGTGCGGTTATTTCAACCGATAGGAAAGCGTTGAATCAGGCATGCTCTGTGCTGCGTTACGCTGCAGGGAACTTCTACTTTAACGATAAGCCTACAGGCGCAGTGGTAGGACAGCAGCCATTTGGCGGTGCGCGTGGTAGTGGAACCAACGATAAGGCTGGTGGTCCATACAACTTGCTTCGCTGGACCAGCCCTCGTACAGTTAAGGAAACCCTTGTACCCCCAACCGATTTTAAATATCCTTACATGGAGAAAAGAAATTGCCTGGGGTAAATTAGTTGGAAATTAAACAAAAGGCAGCTTGCAATCTGAAAATTGATTTGCAGCTGCCTTTTTTGTATTTCATACTCACAGACCTCCTGTCGAACTGCTCAGGGCATCGCACGCTCAGAAACCTGCATCTTAATCATTCAACTTGTCTCGGGATGCGAAGCATAACGAGATCATTCAATCATTCAATCCTTAAGAAGTTGACAACTTCCCTGCCTCTGGTAGGCTTGCCTGCCCTTTTCTTTGGCAGGTAGCTTCGCACAATCAACCAACCTGCATGCTCTGACGCCAGTCAGGCAGATTGCCTACTGGCAAGCAGGGTCAACAAATCCTTAAGACGCTGACAGGAGCTTCGCACGCTGTCAGGTCAATCAACCAATCCTTATTTAAGGATTATACAAATCGGGGTTCCGAAAAGCCATAATCTGCTTCACCATCTCCAGCGATACCTTGGCCTGATTGTGGGATGGATCAATATCGAGGGTTTTGTAAAAATCGTTCATAGCGGCCGTGTGATTTCCCATTTGACGATGTACCTTTCCCCTGTGAAAGTAAGCCTCTGCATTTAGTGGATCATTCTCTATTGCTTTGGTAAGTAGATCCTCGGCCTTTGCCAAGTCGCCAGCATACAGTGCCTGCAGTCCCATATCAAAATCTTTGCTCATTATATTCAGTATATCTTGTTATCCATTAGGTACTGGTATGCCCTTGGGGGCATAAAGTAGTCAACTCTCTTGCCCTGCGATATGGCATTGCGCACGAAGGTTGAGCTTATCTCCATAATTGGAGCATTTATAATATCAACATTATACATTGCTTTTAGCTCACTGGTATTTGAACCTAATCGGGGGTAAACCATAATTCGGTTATTTGCGAGCAACGATTGGTAATCTTTCCACTTCTCGATGCTGTCCATAGAATCGGCGCCCATAAGCACAGTAAACTCCCTTTTAGGATATTTTGCCTTAAGGGCTTTAAGCGTATCGATGGTGTAGGAGGGGCGAGGCATGCTCATCTCAATATCGCAAAGCGAAATTTTGGGTTGATATATCTCCGTAGCCAGTCGAACCATTTCCAGTCGATGATTATCGGGAGCAAGTTCTGCCTGTTCCTTTAGCGGGTTGTGCGGGCTAACCACAAACCACACCTCTTGCAAATCGGTAAACTCGAGCATATATCCAGCAATGGCTATATGACCGTTGTGAATTGGATTGAAGGAACCGAAGAAGAGACCTGTTTTCATGGTTTGGATTTACAATTATATTCGAACACGGATGACGCAGATTTAGCTGATTATCGCTGATGAAATACAATGTCAACCGACAGCCTTCACCAGCTTAAGAAATAAATTCCTTCACCAGCCTCTCAGCCTTGGCAATGGCTTCTTCAAGGTTGTCGTTTACAACAATTTTGTCAAAATCCTTTGCGTACGACATTTCTTCCATGGCTTTGCCAACTCTTTTTGTGATACTTTCGGGTGTTTCGGTACCACGTAGCTCAAGGCGTAAGCGTAAAGATTCGACCGAGGGTGGCATTACGAATATGGCCAACGCCATATCGGCAAATTGTTTTTTTAGATTTAGTCCTCCCACAACATCCACATCAAAAACCACGTGGTTCCCCTTGTTCCATATTCGCTCAATTTCCGACTTTAATGTTCCGTAGTACGAACCGGGGTATACCTCTTCCCACTCTACAAACTCGTTATTGTCAATTTTTGCCCTAAACTCATCGGGGGTAAGAAAGTAGTAATCGTGCCCATGCACCTCGCCCTCACGCTTTGCTCGGCTGCAGGCCGAAACGGAAAACTCAAGGTTAGGCATCTTCTGTAAAAGGTTACGCACAATGGTTGTTTTGCCGGAGCCCGATGGGGCAGAGAATATTAGTAGTTTCCCTTTCATATCTTATTTAGAAGAGGTGTGAGTGTATAATCTAATTATTTAAATAATTCAAGTGTTATGTTAGGTAGTGTTTTTTTTAACAATCAATCATCCAATCTGCATGGTTGGTTGCTTCGATATGCTCAGCAACCGATCAATCATTCAATCTCTCTATAATTATGATGGCTTCGTTGTACCTACTCGCCATGACTAGAAAAATCATATCTTACAAAACGTTCAATAGCTGCTCCTTGATTTTCTCCAGCTCATCCTTCATGCGTACCACAATTTTTTGTATTTCGGCGTGGTTGGCCTTTGAGCCCAAGGTGTTTATCTCGCGGCCCATCTCCTGAGCAATAAAGCCAAGCTTGCGCCCAGCAGGTTCATCGTCGTTAAGGGTGTCAATAAAATACTTGCAATGGTTGGTAAGCCGCACCTTCTCCTCGTTGACATCAAACTTTTCCATATAGTAGATTAGCTCCTGCTCAAATCGGTTTTTATCAACGGATGCATCGTTGCCGATCTTTTCAAGGTTCTCGGTAATTCGATTTTTGATGGTTTCAATCCTTTCGCCCTCGAATGGCGAAACTTGCTGGAGTAGTTCGCCTATGGAGTTTACCTTGTTCACCAAATCCTGCTCGGTAATCTTACCCTCCTGATCGCGGAAGGTATTTAGGTTGGCTATGGCCATATCGACGCAATTCAGTAATGAATTCCACTCATCTTCGCTAATCTCATCGGCCTGGGCATTGAAAATATCGGGTAGCCTAAGGATGGTTTGCACCAACGGCTCGCTTTGCATTGGCATTTTCAACTCGCTGGTAATACTGCTAATTTGCTCAAGGTACGATTTAAATACTTCGCGGTTGATTGTGGGGGCAGAGTTGCTGGCATCCTTCTCAACCGACACGTAGAAATCGACTTTTCCTCGTACAATGCTTTGCGAAAGCTTATTGCGGATTTCCAACTCCTTTTCCTTGTATATCATTGGCATTTTAAGGGCAGAGATGTCGAGCTGTTTGCTGTTAAGCGATTTTACTTCAACAACAATTTTCTTTCCGTTTACCATTACCTCGGCCTTGCCGAAGCCTGTCATCGATCTTGTCATGTTATTTTATGTCTAAAGTCTAAAATCTGAAAGTCTAAAATCTAAAAGTCTAAAGTCTAAAAGACAAAAGTCAAAAGTCTGAATATCAAGAAATTTGCCCTGATATTGCCGAAGAGTTGAAGGTTTAGAGTTGTGTAACGGCATTTTAACCAACCTACCAATAAAGACAGGTTCAATCACTCACTCCCTCAATCATTCAATCATTCAATCAATCATTCATTCATTCACTCATCCTCCTCCAACCCCTCAAGCAGCTCCGGTCTTAATCGTTTTGTACGCTCAAGCGCCTGTTCCATTTGCCATTTTTCAATAGCCTTAAAGTTCCCCGATGTTAGTACCTCAGGAACTTTCCAACCATTAAACTCAGCCGGTCGGGTATAAACTGGCGGTGCCAGAAGGTTATCCTGAAAAGAATCGGTAAGAGCAGAGGTTTCATCGGATAGCACGCCGGGAACAAGCCTAACCACGCTATCAACAATAATGGCGGCAGCCAACTCACCACCCGATAGCACGTAATCACCAATAGAGATTTCACGGGTAATAAGATGCTCCCTAACCCGGTGGTCAATCCCCTTGTAATGCCCGCAAAGTATAATGATATTTCCTTTAATACTTAGCCCATTTGCAACTTGTTGTGTAAGCCTTTGGCCATCGGGCGAGGTGTATATAATCTCATCGTACTGGCGTTCGCTTTTCAACTTATTGATAACCTTGAAGATGGGCTCTATCTTCATTACCATACCAGCATCGGGGCCAAAGGCGTAATCGTCGACCGTGCGATGCTTGTCGGTGGTGTACTCACGCAGGTGATGTAGGTGTATATCGACCAACCCCTTGGTCTGTGCACGTTTTATAATGGAGTGGCTCAGTGGGCTCTCTAGTATCTCGGGTAAAACGGTAATTATATCTATTCGCATATCGATATGAAAATATGCTGCAAAGGTATGAAAAGTTGTGGATTTATTGATTTGATGCCTTTATGGCAATGAATTTATCAATCTTTGAAGTGGGAGGGGAGTGCTAAAACCCGATGGTAAGCTGGGTGTTGTTGCTGTTTTTTTTGGTTGCCCCATTTTCGTAGTCATAGGGAGCCAAAATATCATCATTATCTATCTGCTGGTGATCGGATAAAAATGGTTTGATGGTATGAGCCTTGAGCTCGGGAGAAGCTAACTCTCCAAGGTAACTGTTTAAGTTGTTTTTGTTGATTTGTGTCGAAAGCCAGATGCTAAGCTGATCCGTAGGCAGTATAATTGGCATCCGTTTCTTGGTGTTGTGGATGCGGCTCATCAGCTCGTTGGCTTGCGTGGTAAGGATTGTGTAAGTGAAATGCTGCTGCCCTTGCTCATCGCTCCAGCAATCCCAAATGCCTGCAAAGGCAAATAGGTTCTCGCTTGAGAGTGTTATGTAGTAGGGAATCTTTTGCTTGTTAACATGCTGCCACTCAAAGAAACCGGACGCTAAAACTAGGCATCTTTGGTTATTGATTGCATTTCCAAACGTTTTGCTCTTGACTGCCGTCTCGCTTTTTGCGTTTAGGGTATTGTATTTTTTAGCAAAGCTATCGGCGTTTTCTTTTCCATTAACACTTTTAGGAATGAGTCCCCATTGAAAGTACTCAACCTCGCCAACGCAATTGCTTGATATCACAGGCAAACAAGGGCGTTCAAATCCATTAACAACAAGCTTCTTCGGGATATTTATAAGCTTATCTCGGCTAATCAGTCCCGATTTAACAATATCATCGGGCTTCTTAGTATTTATGGAGTAGTAAAAGCACATGAATACATAGCTGCTGCTCTGCCCTATACCTTAAGATAGCTGATAACCATTTCGCTGATATGCTCCTTGCGGGCTTTAATAAACTGAATGTACTCCTCGGGGCTAAATGAGTTTCTATCGGTTATCAGCTCTTTTATTGCAAAAGGAAAAAGGATAAGCGAAATTAGGCTAATGTATAGCTGTTCGGGGTCAACAGCCTTTACATTCCCAGCCTTGGCTTCCTTTGCCAGCTGGTTACAAAACTTTTCCGAGTTGTAAAGAGCAAGAACAGCACCCATTGTCTTAATCTTCTCTGGATTACGATGGATAACAGAAAGCACAAAGGAGACAAGTATCGGCTTTTCTAGAAGGATGTCGATGTAAGCGTAGGTGTAATCCTTAACTTTCTTTTCGATGGGGATCTCGTCTTCCAAAATCTCCCTTATGGTAACGGCTCTCTCTTTTACCAGCGTATCAAAAATAGTTTCGAACAGCTTCTCCTTCGACTGGAAGTAGTAATTCATTAGCGATAAGTTGATTCCAGCCTTGGTGGCAATCTCACGAACTCCAACCCTGTCAACTCCTTTCTTAAGGAATAGTTCGGTGGCTGTGGTCAGTATTTTTTGCTTGGTTTTTATTGAGCTTTTATTCATAATGTTATCGTTTTGCAGCAAAAATATGAATTGTTTGCGTTATAACAATACAAAAGAAACAATTGTTTAAAACGGGTATGCAGAAATTTCTCCTGTCTCTAATTTTACAACAACAAAGTATGAGGTATTATATTTTTACGATGATTATAATTAGTCTTTCTGATGTATGTAGACGTCTTCGTTAAGTGATATATATTCAGGTAGATAGGTGGGTTGATGTGCTGCTTAAGGTTTGTGGATACATTCTATTCATATCAAAGTAATTTGGTGCAGTCTTAATATTCAAAAAATCAATATCTTTGCACCCCTACAAAAGTATAGATGACTTTTTGTATATTGTGTTGAAATGTAAGGTTTTGTTTATAGAAAAAAATTAAGATTATGATACATTTTGGAGATATTCCCCAAGAATTTTGCGACGAGCAGAAGTCAGAGATTGTAATACTACCCATTCCATACGATGGTACCAGTACATGGGTAAAAGGAGCCGACAAGGGCCCCGAAGCTTTGCTCGAGGCATCGGCTAATATGGAACTATACGATATTGAGACCGATACCGAGGTTTACCTAAAGGGTATTTACACCGCTCCTGCTATTACTCAGGATGCAAGCCCCGAGGCAATGGTTGAGGCTGCTGAGAGAGAGACACTAAAGTATATCGAAGAGGGTAAGTTTGTGGTTACCATAGGTGGTGAGCACTCCGTTTCCATTGGCCCAATTCAGGCTTACGCCAAAAAGTTCAAAAACCTAAGCGTGCTGCAAATTGATGCCCATACCGATTTGCGCGATAGCTACGAGGGATCAAAGAATAATCACGCCTGCGTAATGGCCCGTGCACAAGACTTATGCCCCATTGTACAGGTTGGCATTCGTAGTATGGATGTTGGCGAAAAGGATCGCTTGGATCCAAAACGCGTGTTCTGGGCTCACAAAATAACTCAGTGCGAGCAATGGATGGATCAGGCCATAGAAATGCTGACCGATGATGTTTATCTAACCATCGATTTGGATGGGTTCGATCCATCTATTCTACCATCAACAGGTACACCCGAACCCGGTGGGTTGCAGTGGTACCCTACGCTGAAGTTTATTCGTAAAGTGATTGAACGTAAAAATCTTGTGGGATTCGATATAGTTGAACTTTGCCCAGATCCCAACGAGAAATCGTCGGACTTTTTAGCCACCAAGTTGCTTTACAAAATACTTTCGTATAAATTTGCATAGATTAAGCTACACCTATGCAATCAACCTGCCCGCTCTACTTGTCGGTAGACAGGCCCCTGGCGGGTCAATCAATCAGATATTTTAAATCACACTAACTAACTCAAAACTGTTGAAATGGAGAAAAAAGACCTGCTCAAGGATGTGGTGAAGCACATCGACATCAAATCGTTTGATTCTACCCCAATAATCAACTCAATGCGCGATATGTCGTTCACCTCGCGCGATACCGCTGTTGCTACCGATATTTTTGAGATGATGATAGCCGACAAGGAGTGCAGCAACTGGCTTATCCTGGCAGGAAGCACCAGTGCCGGTGGATGTATGCAGGTGTACGTTGATATGGTGAAGAACAATATGGTTGATGTAATTGTGGCCACTGGCGCATCGATTGTTGATATGGATTTCTTCGAAGCCCTAGGTTTCAAACATTACAAGGGAACTCCCTTTATCGACGACAATCACTTGCGTAACAACTATATCGACAGGATTTACGACACCTTTATTGATGAGGAAGAGTTGCAGGAATGCGATGCTACCATCAAAAAAATTGCCGATGGCATGAAGCCTGGCGTTTACAGTTCGCGTGAGTTCATAAAGGAAATGGGTAAGTACTTGGTGGAGCACTCGGTTAAAAAAGATAGCTTGGTACAGGTATGCTACGAGAAGAATGTACCCATTTTTGTTCCCGCCTTTAGCGATTGCAGCGCAGGCTTTGGGCTGGTTAAAAATCAGGTTGAGAACCCCGATGCGCACGTTTCCATCGATTCGGTTAAGGATTTTCGCGAGCTAACCGATATTAAAATTGCAGGTAAAACTACCGGGTTATTTATGGTGGGTGGTGGTGCACCTAAAAACTTTGCTCAGGATACCGTGGTTTGTGCCGAGATTCTAGGACACGAGGTGCCAATGCATAAGTATGCTGTGCAGATTACCGTTGCCGACCCTCGCGATGGCGCTTGCTCAAGTTCAACCCTTAAAGAGGCTTCGTCATGGGGTAAGGTTGACACAACCTACGAGCAGATGGTTTACGCCGAGGCAACCAGCGTGGTGCCTATCATGATGAGCTACATTTACCACAGGGGCACATGGAAAAACCGCAAAAAATACGAGTGGGCTAAGCTTTTCGATAAGTAAAGAATATGGGCATACGCCCAATCTGTTTGTGAATTAAAAATGGGGTGATTTATGTTCACCCCATTTTTTTAGTTTACACTGGTGTAAACTTTTATATCGGGCGGATTTTGTAAATGCTTTTTTACTGCACACTGATCGGCCACCTTAACCAAAGTGTCGTAATACTTCTCAGGGAATGAATCTGGCACGTTAATTTTTAGCTCTATCGCTTCAATCATATGTGTTGATGGGTTAAAGCTATGCTTTTGGGTTAGCGATATGCCATCGGTTGAAATTCCACGCTGATCGCAAAACGATTTAACGTATATCCCGGCGCATGTGCCTATTGATGCTAAGAATAGTGAAAATGGGGCTGGCCCCTCATTGTTCCCTCCAGCCATCACGGGCTGATCGGTTAGAATTCTGTGCTCACCTACTTCGGCAATTACCTGCTTGTTGCCCGAAAATGTAATTTCTAGTTCCATGTTTAGTAATTCATTTTTAATTATGTTTCGTATATACATATCTAAAAACATAGATAGTATATAAATGTTCAAACCCACTACTCAACGAATAGTGGGTCATGCAGAAATTACTCTAGTTCAATAAAATCATCCTTCGGAATGCCACACACTGGGCATCTCCATTCGGGTGGGAGGTCTTCAAAAGGAGTGCCAGGCTCAATGCCTTGTGTTGGGTCTCCCACCTTGGGGTCGTATATGTATCCGCAAATTTTACACTTATGCATAATCAAAAAAATTAAGTTATAACTATTAGATTAATGGGAACTTTGAAAAGTGCTTTAAAGTCCTGCCCCAAGTTCTTAATGGTGTCGTCATCCTCCTCGTAGTACCATGAAATGCTTACATCGTTGCCCTTTGAGTAGCAATCCTCTATAAGCTTTATGATGTTGTATAGAAATCGATTGGACCCACTATTGATGTATTCGATGGAGATTGAAACCTTAGTGCTCTGTTCGGGTAGGGTAATGTATTCCTCAATCCATTTAATGACGGGCTGGTAAAACGATAGTGAATCTTCAGGAATTGACCGACCCGAAATTTTTATGTTTCCAGGAGTGAACTCAATCTCTGGGGTTTTGCTTGTCCCCTTGATAAATAAGTTGTTCATAAGCCCTTGGTTGATTATGTTATCAATGCTACGGTAAAGTTACGGAAAATGATTGGGTATGACAATATTTCGATTTTAAATTTATGATATCAACCCTACAAATCTTTCGTTAGTCTTTGCCAGTATTTTGCTGCTGTACCGATACTGAATTTTCGATTGGGTTTTGCTCTGGATACTGTTACCTCTTGGGATGTGCCACCTATTTCGAAGCTAAATACGAACCAATCCTCATCGTTAAAGCCCATGCTCCCAAAACGGAGGTCATGTATCCAAAGAGAGCTATCCGCCCTTTGCTCTACCATAAAAAAACCATCTGTAAAACGCTTCAGATTCTTAATCTTATCGTTCTGATCAAGATCGCCCAAAAGGTGCTCGTTTCTTTTTATATAGCTAAACTCCATAGTATGCTTGTCGAAATTGCTGATGTAGCCGAAGTGGTATCCGGTTGAGTCCTCGGCAATAGCAAGCCATAGAAAGTTGGTTAAGGGTAACGGTGCAGTTTTTAAACGGGTATGATCAATCTTCTGTTCCTTAAGCTGTGCCGCAATATTTTTCTCAATACGTAACTTGTTTGCAACCGATAAACCAACAAAGAGGGTTGTATAGATTAAAATTGCAAAGGCCAACTTCTGCCTGATGATTGATGCGTGGGACTTGGATAGTAAAAGAATTAGTAGCACTACAATTGGTAAGAGCAGCATGAAATCAATTATGCCCATTGAGTCGAAGGCTAAACGGGCATCGTTAAATGGGAGAAGTAGAGCCGTTCCGTAGGTGTTGAATATGTCGATGGTAGAGTGCATTAGTATGGCAATGAATGCCATGAACGACCATTGCTTTAGGAGGTTGTCTCGGTGAACTTTTGATGCTATATATCCCAGGATTGGTGCGGCAACGGCTGCAAACACAATGGCGTGGCTTGGGCCACGATGGAACAGCAGCGCATCAACTGGGTGGAGTAGGGGCGTTATAAAGGCATCAAAATCGGGTAATGAGCCTGCAATGGCTCCCCACACAAGTGCCTTGTTTCCTACCTTTTTCCCCAATACTACTTGACCCGTTGTAGCACCGAGAACTATATGGGTTAATGAGTCCATACAACTATTTTTGCTAACTTTGCCCCCCTGATTTAAACATCAGGAATTAAATTTCGTTCAATCTTCAAAAGTAGTAAAAGTGAGAAAACGTAGGCCAAACCCACACCTTGAAAATGTTCGTATTGTTGATTTGGCAGCCGAAGGCAAGGCCATAGCAAGGGTAGATGGTAAGATAATCTTTGTGCCCTTTGCCGTTCCCGGCGATTTGGTAGATATTCAGGTGTCAAAAAAGCGAAAAAGCTACATGGAGGGGTTTGTAACTACCTATCACGAGCTATCGCCCAGCAGGATTGAGCCATTCTGCTCACACTTTGGTGTGTGTGGCGGTTGTAAATGGCAAAGTTTACCTTACGCAATGCAGCTTGAGCTGAAGCAGAAACAGGTGGTTGATCAGCTTACCCGAATTGGAAAGCTGGAGCTACCTGAGGTATCCCCAATTCTTGGCTCGGCTAATACGCAGTATTATCGAAACAAGCTGGAGTTTACCTTTAGTCATAACAGGTGGCTAACGCGCGATGAGATAGCCAGTGGCGAGGACGTGGAGCAGCATCCAGTGCTTGGTTTTCACGTTCCGGGCAAGTTCGATAAGGTTTTTCAGGTCAACGAGTGTTTCTTGCAGCCAGAACCATCGAACTCCATAAGGCTTGCCGTTCATGCTTTTGCCATGAGCCAAGGGTATACTTACTACAACATCAAGGAGGGCAGAGGGTTGCTTCGCAATCTGATTGTTCGTACTGCATCAACTGGTGATGTAATGGTTATCCTTTCGGTTTTCGAGGATGATAAACCCAAGGTAAATGCACTGCTAGAGCATATTAAGAATCTTTTTCCTCAGATAAGTTCGCTTATGTACGTTGTTAATCCTAAGGTTAACGATACCATAAACGACTTAGATATTGTTTGCTATCACGGCAACGATTTTATTATGGAACAGATGGAGGGAGTTCAGTTCAAGGTAGGGCCCAAGAGCTTTTACCAAACCAATTCGCATCAGGCTTACGAATTGTACAAAATCACACGGGAATTCGCATCGCTTAAAGGTGATGAGCTGGTGTACGATTTGTATACTGGAACTGGAACCATTGCAAATTTTCTGGCTGGCAAGTGCGCCAAGGTTGTTGGGGTTGAGTATGTTCCAGAGGCTATAGAGGACGCCAAGGTGAACTCCAACATAAATGGCATTACCAATACCCATTTTGTGGCGGGCGATATGAAGGATGTGCTCACAGAGCCATTTTTTGCCGAGTATGGTTTCCCCGATGTTATTGTGCTCGACCCTCCAAGGGCTGGTGTTCACCCCGATGTGATTGAGAATATAAGAATGGTTAGCCCAAAACGAATTGTTTACGTTTCATGTAATCCTGCAACCCAGGCACGCGATATTGCTTTGCTAGGCGATGGTTATAAAGTAGCAAGGGTGCAACCAGTAGATATGTTCCCCCATACGCATCACGTGGAGAATGTAGTTCTTTTAGAAAAGATGTAGGATTGAGATAGCCACAAGGCTAATCGGGCATGATGACAAAGATGTCTTCGTCGGGCTTTTTCATAAGGTACTGCTCGCGGGCAAACTTCTCAAGGTTTTCGTTGTTGGTTTGTAGCTCGTTAAGTCGGTTCTTGTCGTTGGAAATCTTTTCAAGGTAATATTCTTTTTCCTTCTCGTACCGCTTAATTTTCCGAAACTCGCTGTATACGTCAATAAGGTTGCTACTGTCGAAAAGTATCATCCAAAGCAGGAAAATGGCTATGGTAAGCACGTACTTATTACGTACCCACGGGAATACTTTTTGCCAAATCTCTGCTCCGTTTATCATTTGAGTATTTTTTGTTTACTATAATGAACAAGGCATCATCCGCCACCAAAAACATGGATTACCTGCACATCGTCCCCCTCAGTAACCGTTGCTTTGTCATACTGCTCCTTTTTCACCAAGCTGCCGTTAATCTTAACGATAAGCAGCTCGAAGGTGAAGTTTTTTAACGACAGTAGCTCGTTAACAGTAATGCTGTCCTTCTCGGTACTTATTTTCTCAGCGTTATGGTTTAGCGTAATCTTCATAGTATAAAAACTCATGGGGTTTTACACTGCAAAATTAATCAAAAAACTACCCCTAGCAAATAGTTTAGTTGGGTTGGGGGCACTCTTTAGATGTTAAAACTTTGCCGAAATTTTTACGTTGATGCGTCTTGATGTAAGGTAGTTTGGCACTGCATACTGACCTGCCTCATTGCTCTGGTTCGAAACAGTTTGAACCCATAGGTACGAAATGGTATTGCTAAAGTTGAAAAGGTTAAAAACTTCGACACCTACCCACAAATCCTTTAACCACGATACATTGCCAAGCGAGTTGCCATTTGCACCCTTAAACGATTTGGTGAAACCCATATCAATTCGTTTATACGAAGGCATTCGGGTTAGCATGTCCCATCTTTCTGAACTTGGTATTCCCACAGGGTATCCGGTGCCAAAGAAACCGGTTAGGTGAACCCTGTACGAGGGATTACGAGGGATATAGTCCTGAAAGAATAACCCTATGCTAAAGCGTTGGTCGGTTGGGCGAGGGTAATATCCAGGGTGAATTGTATTTCCACTGGCGTCGGTATACGAATCCCCTTTCACATCCTCATAGGTTCTCATCACCGATAGGCTAGCCCACGATTCGGCTCCTGGCACAAACTCGCCATTCACCTTTAGGTCAATACCCTGTGCAAAACCATTGGCCATGTTTTCGCCCGAATACAATATCCTAACATTATCAATTTTGTATGGAATTATATTGTGTAGCTCTTTGTGGTATACCTCTAGCTGCAATCTGAATGGGCGATGCCAAGCTCTAAAAAGGTACTCGGTTCCAAGAACAGCATGTATCGATTTTTGCGATGCGATATTGTGGTTCAACTCCCCATTCGGAAGCCTATACTCTTTGTACAGTGGTGGTTGGTAGTAGTAACCGCCAGAGAGGTGAAATGATATATCGTTTTTCCATCCCGGATTCGCTATTACTGAGAACCTGGGGCTTAGGTTTAGCTCGTCGTTGAAATCCCAGTATGTGAAGCGAACACCTGCAGTTGCCGTTATGCTAAGTGAGCCTAAATAGATATTATTACTATTCTGAAGATATCCAGAGATTCTGTTGTTGTTTATGTTGTTGTTTGATTTTATATGCTTTTTAAGGCTGAGCAGCTGAGGATCTTGCGATATTACATATCCCGACGAATCGATTAATTCCCATTCGTTAATTCGATCTCTTATCTGTTCATGCTGTATGTTGACACCCCATTTCAGCGTGTTATTTTCGGTTGTGTACACCCCCAGGTGTTCAGCTCTGTGGAAATTTGCCCTAAGGTAGTTCCGTGCGTGATTAATAAATCCGCCAATGCCTACGTTAATAAGGCTATCTCCGTACGATGTTGAACCCAGGGTATTGTCGAGCTCATTTAAAAGGTACTGCCCAATAATATCGAATGTTTCCGATTCGTTAGCGGCATAGCTACTTCCAATAAATTTCAAAACGGTGTTCTCATTTGGCCGGTATTCGCCAGTAAGCGCCCCCTGAAATGTCTCGAACTTATTCAGTTCCTGCCCTTGGTAATACACCCTAAGCTGCAAAGCGTTGTTAAACGATCCAAAGCGCGTTTCCCTTACATCGGGGGCAAACTGGTAGTGATTGGTAGATATATTACCCAGCAGGCTAACCTTAAATTTTGGCGAAAACCTCCACGAGAGGTGGGTCTGGAAGTCGAAAAATGCAGGCTGATACTCGCCTCCTTCGTCCAAACTTTGCAGGAAGTATCGTGAAGTTTTGTACCTAACGCCCGTTATATGGCTAAATCTTTGGTTTTTCCCTATTCCTTGAATTAGAACATTCGCTCCTAGCAGGCTGGCTTCGGCTTTAGCAGCGTTCTCGTTGGGCGTTTTGTATTTAATGTTTAGTACCGATGAGGTTTTATCGCCAAACTCTGCGTTAAATCCACCGGCCGAGAATTCTACGCCATCCACCATATCGGAGTTTATAAAGCTTAGCCCCTCTTGCTGTCCCGATCGGATAAGGAAAGGTCGGTACACCTCAACATCATTGACATACACCAGATTCTCGTCGAAGTTACCACCCCTAACCGAGTACTGCGAGCTCATTTCATGTGGCGATGATACGCCCGGTAACGATTTTAGTATCGCCTCAAAGCTGCCTGAGGCGCTTGGCAAGTACTCAATATCCTTATGGTTTATCCTTTCAATATTTCCAAATCGCCGATTCGAAATGGATATGGTCACCTCGTCTATCTCGCTAGTCGACTCCGTAAGCGTTACGTTTAACTCATAGGCTTTACCTATAACAACTGATAATTTAACTTTTTGAGCAACATATCCAACCGACGAGAAGCTGAGGATGATTGAATCGGGACGAGTTACCTTAATTTGGAAATATCCACTTTCGGTGCTAGCCGTCCCAGTTTGCTCTGTTTCATTGACAATGTTTGCAAAGGCAATGGGTCTCCCTTTGATATCGCGTATCATTCCCTCCACCACGCCGTAGCTTTGCGAATAGCCTAGTGCTGCCATGTTAACTAGCACTATTAGGAGTAACAGTATCTTTTCCGATTTAGTCAAAGGTGGAGGTTTAAAAAAATGTCATCAATTTTAATTAAAGAACGCAAAGCTAAAAGAAAATTGTACAATTCGTCATTTATGAATAATAAAAAAGCATCACAAAATGCCAACGTGGCATACAGCAAGGGCTTGGGTGTGCCATAATGGCTCATAAAATAGGCTTGGTATATTTTTTATACCTACGATAGAGAAATCAATTAAGTAATAACAACTAAATCTTTACAAATATGACACTATTAAGTATTTCTCGCCCTAGGGCTATGAGAACACCTTCTGCTCGCAATGAGTACAGCGAATTTTTAAATAATTTTGCGCGCACAGCAAATGGTTACAATCAAAGCATCAGCCGAGTACCTTCGGTAAACATTATTGAAGAGCCTAAAAATTTCCTGATTAGGATGGCTGTGCCAGGGTATAGCAAGAATGATTTCTCCATTAACATCGATAAGGATGTGCTAACCATATCGGCTAATATTGAGAATGGAAGGGAGGATGTCTCCTATCTTGTTAATGAATTTGCAAAAACCTCGTTTGAGCGTAGGTTTAACCTTGGTAAATCCATTGATACTACAAAAATTGAAGCATCGTACAAAGAGGGAATCCTTGAGGTAACCCTAACCAAAAGGGAAGAGGCCATGGAGAAGCCCCCCAGATCAATCAGTGTGAGCTAATTAGCAACGGCATAAGCTTAATAAGTAAGCCTGGCTTAACAACTGGTTAAGCTAGGCTTATTGCATTGGGGGTAGCCTTGTAAATACTTTTAAAACGCTGATTTTTCCTAAAATAAGTTTGAGTATTACCACATATTGCGTATTTTCGTAAGCTGAAAAAACTAAATGTTTTTTACAATTTTTTGTTTGACTGAACTATAGTTAATACTCTAACCCATGGAAAGTAAAGACCAGAAGGATCCGATCAAAGATGATCAGTTCGGCGAAGCCGAAAATACGCAGGATACCCCCATTAACGAAGAGTCATCAACCCTTAAGGTTGACGATAAAATGAATGAGGAAGTTGAAAAGGATGCAAAAGCATCAGAATCAGAGGTAGAACCGCATGAAACTATCAAAGAAGAGCAAGAAGAAGTTGCCGTAGAAAGCCCAGAACCAAAAGCTGAGGCAACACCAGAGCCTACTGTAGAGAGTTCTAAATCCGAAGAGGATGATGAAGAGCATGAAGATGAAGACGAGGAGGAGGATAACGAGGATAACGAGGACGAACCTATTGAGCAAGTCGATTACTCTACCCTAACTCGCGAAGAGTTGGTGGACAAGTTGTCCCATCTGCTCGAGACCAAGCCAGTTCAACGAATTCGTAATGAGGTTGAAAGTATTAAGCTGAACTTCTACAAGAAACATAAGGCAGAGTACGAGAGGAAACGGAAAGAATGGGTCGATTCTGGCGGAGAAATTGAGGAGTTCGATACTCCTGAAGATCCAATGGAACCTCAAATAAAGGAATTGCTTAAGCAGTATCGCGATAAAAAATCGGCTTATAACCGTGAGTTTGAAAATCAGAAGCAGCATAACCTTGAGAAAAAGCAAGCCATAATTGAAGAGATAAAGGAACTGGTAAACCGAAACGAATCGGTTAACCAAACCTTTCAAGATTTTAAAGAGCTGCAGCAGCGCTGGCGCGAGTTAGGCCCTGTACCGCAGGCTAACCTTAACGATCTTTGGGAAACATACCACCATCACGTTCAAAACTTTTACGACTACGTGAAGATCAATAAGGAGCTAAAGGATTTGGATCTTAAGCGTAATCTTGAGGAGAAGATTGTACTTTGCGAAAAGGCCGAGGAACTACTGCTTGAGCCCTCAATTATATTAGCCTTTAAAAAGTTACAAAAGCTACATAATCAGTGGCGAGAGGTTGGGCCAGTTCCCAACGAGAATCGTACAGAGATTTGGGAACGCTTCAAGGAGGTTACCTCTCAAATTAATAAGCGTCATCAGGAACATTTCGAAGGGTTGCGCGAGGAGCAAAAGACAAATCTTGAGGCCAAAAAAGCTCTTTGCGAAAGCGCTGAGGAGCTTGCTGCTAAAGTTGTTAGTAGTGCTAAGGAGTGGAATAAGTACTCCAAAGAAATGATAGAACTCCAAAAGGTGTGGAAATCAATTGGTTTTGCGCCTAAAAAAGATAACAATAAGATTTACGATCGTTTCCGTGCTGCTTGCGATACCTTCTTCAGCAATAAGCGAGAGTTTTACCAGGATGCTAGGGAGGATCAACAGAATAACCTACAGCTGAAGACCGATCTTTGTATACAAGCTGAGGCGCTTAAGGATAGCAACGAGTGGAAGAAAGCCACCGAGGAGCTGATTAATCTGCAGAAACGCTGGAAGGAAATAGGCCCAGTGCCTCGCAAGCATAGCGATGAGGTTTGGAAGCGTTTTCGCGCAGCCTGCGATCATTTCTTCGAGCGTAAATCGAAGCATTTTGCAACGGTTGATAGCAAGTACGAGGTGAACCTTAAGGCCAAAGAGGAGCTTGTTGAGCAGATTGAGACCTTTAAGGTGACCGAAAATGTGGAGGAAAGCCTTAAGGCGCTTAAGGAATTTCAGCGTCGATGGGCCGAGATTGGCTTTGTGCCGCTTAAAAAGAAGGATGAACTCCAGAAGAAGTATCGAGAGGCTATCAACAAGCATTTTGAGGATCTAAAGATTGATAACTCCAAGAAGAACATCCTGAAGTTTAAAACCAAAATCGATAGCATCCAGGGTAATCCAAAGCTGGAAAACAAGATGCGCTTTGAGCGCGATAAGCTATTCAACCAGCTAAAACAGCTCGAGAATGATATCGTGCTTTGGGAAAATAACATTGGTTTCTTTGCCAAGTCGAAAAATGCCGACCAGCTCATTAAGGAGGTAGAGCGAAAAATTGAGAAAGCACGCTCCGATCTTAAGGTGATTGAAGAGAAAATCCGTATGATCGACAGTATGGATCAAGCGTAGTATTCAAATTATAAATTTTACATTTTTAAATAACTATGCCGCAGAAAACAAAGTATATATTTGTCACTGGCGGGGTAACTTCGTCGTTGGGCAAAGGGATCATATCCTCATCGCTTGCAAAGCTCCTGCAAAGCCGTGGATATTCAGTTACAATTCAAAAACTGGATCCATACATCAATGTCGATCCGGGTACCCTAAATCCTTACGAGCATGGTGAGTGTTTTGTAACCGAAGATGGAGCAGAGACCGATTTGGATCTTGGTCACTACGAGCGATTCCTTAACGTTCATACAACTCAAGCCAACAATGTTACCACCGGTCGTATCTACCAGTCGGTTATTAACAAGGAGCGAAGAGGTGAATATCTTGGTAAAACCGTTCAAGTAATTCCTCATATCACCGATGAGATTAAGCGTCGCATTAAGCTCGTGGGCACCAAGCAAAAACTTGATGTAGTGATAACCGAGATAGGAGGTACCGTAGGCGATATTGAGTCGTTGCCCTACATCGAGGCCGTTAGGCAGCTAAAGTACGAGCTTGGCCCTACCAACTCGGCTTTCATTCACCTAACCCTTGTACCATACCTTGCGGCTTCGGGTGAGCTGAAAACAAAGCCTACTCAACATTCTGTAAAGATTCTGCTTGAGAATGGTATTCAGCCCGATGTGCTTGTCCTTCGTACAGAGCATCCCCTTACCGAGGATATAAGGCGAAAAGTTGCCCTTTTCTGCAACGTGAACCTTAACGCAGTGATTGAATCAATAGATGTTTCTACCATCTATGAGGTTCCCCTACTTATGCTTAAGGAAAAGTTGGACATTACCATACTCCAAAAGCTCGATCTTCCTGTTGGACCAACCCCTGAGCTTAAGGCATGGAAGCAGTTTATAGCAAAGCTGAAAGATCCCAAATCGACAGTTAAGGTTGGGTTAGTAGGCAAGTATATCGAACTGCCCGATGCCTATAAGTCTATCATGGAGGCCTTAATTCACGCCGGGGCCAGCAACCAATGCAAGGTAGATATTACTCCAATTCATTCCGAGGAGATTGACTTAGGCTATGTAGCTCAAAAGTTGGAAGGTATGAATGGTATTTTGGTGGCACCTGGGTTTGGCCATCGGGGTATTGAAGGAAAGATTCTGGCAGTACAGCATGCCCGCGAGAATAAAATTCCATTCTTTGGTATATGCCTTGGTATGCAATGCTCGGTGATTGAATTCTCTCGCAATGTACTAGGATTTGCAGATGCCAACTCTACTGAGATGACCCGGAATACAGCACATCCGGTAATTGATTTGATGGAGGATCAAAAGGGAATTAGCGATAAGGGAGGAACAATGCGTTTGGGAGCCTATCCCTGCTCATTAGCCGAAGGTTCGAATGCATTTGCTGCCTACAAAGTGCCAGAGATACAGGAGAGACATCGACATAGATATGAATTGAACAACGCATTTTTAGATGCATTGCAAGCTAAAGGGATGAAGGCCACAGGAATAAACCCCGATACAGGACTAGTGGAAATTATCGAAATTCCTGAGCATCCGTGGTTTGTCGGGGTGCAGTTTCATCCAGAGTATAAGAGCACCGTTGTGAACCCTCATCCTCTGTTTGTCAATTTTATTAAAGCGGTTAAGAACGGAGTCTTAAGCAAGTAGTTTTTGCCCTTGGTAAAGAGGTAGTATTAAAGCTATATTTTGCTAAAAGATGAGGTTAAACGTAAATTTTATCATTTATGGTTAACTTTGTACCCTTTCAAAACATTGTCATTAATTACTATATAACATCTAGAAATGGATAGAAATACAATAGCCGGATTAGTTATTATTTTCCTTATTTTAATAGGATTTAGCTACTTTAACAAGCCCTCGCAGGAGCAGATTGAGGCTGCCAAACGAAGAAGCGATTCTCTTGCATTGGTTAAGGCGGAGCAGGAGCGAGACATTAGGGAGCGACAAGCCCTTGCATTGCAAGCAGAACAAGAGAGGGCTATGGCTCAGGAAGATGAAAGTCAGTCGTTGCAGTCAGCTGGTTTTGCCAACGTTGTAAGCGCACATGATAAGTTTATTACTCTTGAGAATGAGTTGATTAGGTTAAAAATATCAACTCGTGGAGGTGCAGTATACTCAGCAGAGGTGAAGGATTACAAAAAGTATAACCAGGAGCCACTATTGCTTTTTGCTGATGATAAGAACATCTTTGGCCTACAATTTTGGGGAAACAACAACAATGTGGAAACCCACAAGTTGCACTTTACCCCCAATACCCCCGATACGCTAATTGTTGCCAGCGGAACCTCATCGCAAACCCTTACCATGCGTTTAGCCGCTGGTGAGGCATCGTTTATTGATTATGTATACACCATTCACCCAAATTCGCATATTATCGATTTTGATATTCGCTTTACCAATATGGGGGGCATTTTCCCAAGCAATATTAATGCTGTTGATATGGTGTGGGATATGTATAGCCCACAGCTTGAGAAGAATCCCGTTAAGGAGAGCGAGTACACAACCATTGCCTACCGCTTTGCCGCTGGCGATTTTGATGAGTTAAGCCCCAGAAACGATGAGGTTTCCGAGGATGTGCCCAACAGGCTTAAGTGGATTGGCTACAAGCAGCAATTCTTCTCCACATTCTTAATATCCGAAGATAACTTCCTTAATGCTAGGCTAAGTAGCACCAAGCTGGTTGATGGTGAAAACATTAAGCGCTTGGCTTCGCGCATTGCCATCCCAATTGATAATCCCAACCAGGATGAGCATAGCATGAAGATGTACTTTGGGCCCAACCACTTCAATACGCTTAAATCGTATGAGTATGGTTTTGAGGATGTGGTACCCCTTGGCAGCTGGATTATCAAGTGGATAAACCGATACGTCATAATCTTCATTTTCGACCTATTAGATAATAAGATTGCTAGCTACGGTTTGATAATTCTACTTCTTACTCTTATTATTAAAATTGTACTATTCCCACTAACCTACAAATCGTACCTAAGTCAGGCCAAGATGAGGGTACTTAAACCCAAGGTTGATGCCATAGGCGCAAAGTATCCTAAGAAAGAGGATGCCATGAAGAAGCAGCAGGCTACTATGGATTTGTACAAAAAAGTAGGAGTTAGCCCAATGGGAGGGTGTTTACCCATGCTTATTCAGTTCCCGTTCCTAATTGCTATGTTTAGGTTCTTCCCTGCATCGTTTGAGCTTCGTCAGCAGAGCTTCCTATGGGCAGAAGATCTATCGACCTACGATTCAGTATTAAGCTTGCCATTCGAAATCCCTTTCTATGGCGATCATATAAGCTTATTTACACTGCTAATGGCAGCCACATTGTTCTTAAGTTCAAAGATGAACTCCGGACAAATGGCCGACACCAATGCGCAGATGCCCGGCATGAAGTTCATGATGCTATACATGATGCCTGTTATGCTACTGTTTATGTTCAATAAATTCCCAGCAGGGTTGAGCTATTACTACTTCCTGTCAAACGTAATTACATTGGGACAAACCCTACTAATTCGTAGCACGGTTGTCGATGAAGCTATTCTCCGTAAGCTTAACGAGAACGCAAAGAAGCCTCAAAAGAAGTCGAAGTTTCAGGCTAGGCTTGAGGAGATGGCCAAGCAGCAGCAGGTTCAGAAAAAAGGGAAAAAGTAAACCATATTCCTGCATAGAAAAACGATGGGCATTCAATACGAAATGCCCATCGTTTTTTTTATGCCGATTTATGCCGCTAAAGTTCAGGTGTGGCATTGTGCAAAAAAAAGACTAAATGGCTAGCCATTTAGTCTTAAGCAATATTAGTTTAACAGTTGAACTAGTCAACTATTTGAATCATTTTAAAAGGTACTTTAATTATCGACTCGTAGTCCTCGCCAGCTTCCAACATATCCTCATCGTCCTCCTCGTAGTACCAGTTAATTACCACCTCATTTTGATCCTTCTTAAGAACCTCTAGCTTCTTGAATACATCAAGAATACATTTTGATGAGCTGGTGTTAAAGTACTCTAGCTGTACATTAACAACTGTTTTAGCCTGTGGAGCCTTGGCATATTCCTCAAGCCAATCAACAATTGGCTTATAGAACTCAATAGAGTTCTCGGGAATTGATCTACCTTTTATTGCAACAACCCCAGTCTCGGGATTCATGGTTACAGTTGGTGTTTTGGGAGTTCCTTCAATATTTATCAATTCCATAGTTGTATATTTTTCAGGGTGTTATTTCAAAAAGTTAATATATACAGTTAGATTAAAGAAGTAGTACTGATCGTTGTATCGGAAGAAGTTGTATTCCAGCTTGTTTCCAGTTTTTCGGGCTATATCAATTAGCCCAAGGCCTCCGCCACCCTTCTCCGAGAACTTCTGATTGTTGAGAACAAATTTATAAAAATCTTTTAACTCTTCACTCGAAAGCGAATTAATCTTGTCAATTTTTTCTTTTATATCATCAATTCGGTTTTTCTGCACGAAATTCCCTGTTGATATCCTGAATGTTTCGGGTAATTTGCTGATGATGAAGACGCCAAAGTTTGATTCTGGGTGTTCCTGGGAGGTCAACTCCTTGGGCATATCCACGTGATGATACAGGTTCTGAAGACCCTCAACCAATACATTGTAAAGCTTCTTCTTAATGCTGTTATGTATTTCGGTATCCTCAAGCTTTGCTTCAACAAGGCCTAGCGTATCTGCAATTACATCGGCATTAATAGACCCCCGATAGGAAACAACCACCTCTCCCTGGTTCATTTGTTCAAAGCATTCGTCAAGAAATTTGCTCATCGAGGTGCGATGTTAAAATTATTGGTTAAAACGATCTTAAAACAAATATATAAATAATTTGCATGAAATGTTAAAAATAATTTATGGTTTGCAAATTAATTTGTTGCAAACATAAGCAATTGAAATGTTTATAAGTGTGTAATTCCTAGAGTATATGTTCTTTTTTTTGATAAAATTTACTATTCGTGCTGAACTGCCCTGAGCCTTGTGATAAATATCACAAGACCATGCGCCTGTTTGCTTGTTTCATCGAGTTGATGTTTGCAGGTGATGGTAAAAATAAAAAACCCCCTTTGTAGAAGAGGGGGTTAGTGTTTTGTTTTACAAAATAGTTACTCCTTGTATTTAGCCTTTTTGCTGCCAGGGTAAATTTCAAACTTCTGATATTTGCATTCAAGTGGGCCGTTAAATAACGTGTAGGTTTTTGATGGATGCAATCCAAAGTTTTTAATTGCCTCCAAATTGCCACTAATCATCCATACGTTATAGTCTAGGTACCGCTGCTTAAAACAATCGCCTACCTGCTTGTAAAAGGTGGTAATCTGCTCTTTTCGTAGCCGTTCACCGTAAGGGGGATTGGTAATTGCAAACCCTGGTCCTTCGGGAGGGAAAAAGTCGAAAATCGATCGTTTCTCTATGTCGATAAACTTATTCATCCCAGCATTCTTAAAATTGCTTATGGCAATTTCTACAGCTCGCTTCGATAGGTCTCCGCCAATAATGGTAGGATTTACATCGCGCTCATAGCTTTCGTCGTTAAAAACCCTCTCAAAGGTATCCTTCTCAAAATCGAGCCAGTTTTCGAATCCAAAATGCTTGCGAAATACTCCGGGAGCAATACCCCTGGCAATTAACGCTGCCTCAATTAAAATTGTACCCGAACCGCACATGGGGTCAATAAATGGAGTTGTGCCATCCCAGCCCGACAGCTTGATAAGGCCAGCCGCTAGCACCTCGTTTATTGGGGCAACGTCTTGATGTAGCCTGTACCCCCTTTTATGAAGCGATTCGCCTGATGAGTCGAGTAAAATGGTGCAATCCTGATCGGATATGTGGATATGGAGTTGGATATGTGGTTTCTTAGGGTCGACAAACGGACGACGCCCAAACCTATCCCTGAAATGATCGGCAACAGCATCCTTAAGCTTCAGGGCAACGTAGTGCGAGTGTGTAAATATCTCCGAGTTAACGGTAGCATCAACAGCAAATTTGTGCGATAGCTCCATTACGCTGGTCCAGTCAAATTTCTTGGCAATACCGTAAAGCTCCTCCTCGTTTCGTGCCTTAAACTCATAAATTGGCATCAAAATTCGAGTAGCTGTTCGCGTTTGAAAGTTGGCCCGGTAAAGCGTTTCGGTATTACCAGTAAAGCTAACCATTCGGTTCTGAGCCTTCACATCTGTTGCACCTATTGCTTTCAGCTCATCGGCTAAAATCTCTTCAAGCCCCTGAAGGGTTTTTGCAATAAATTCTTTCTTTTCCTCCATATCAGTTTAAAAAATTATGATCTTGATTTTGCTTTGGTAACAAGGGGTTTGCCTCCCTGAGTTTTGCTCGAGAAAGCTTTAAGTATAGCGTCGGCATCGGCAAAAGGAACCGATACAAACGAAAACTCATCGTATACTCCAATATCATCAATTTTATTGTCGGATACCCTTACCTTATCCCGAATAAAAGATGATATCTTTCTCGGATTCATTCCATCCTTTTTACCAAGGGCAATGAATAGCCTGGTGGTTCCCTTGTTATCAACCTTAAAGCTGCGTACCTCGGCGTAGCTACTCTCCTCAAGTTGATTCTTGAAGGCCATGCGAAGCAACGATGCTAGGGCAACTTCTGGGCTGTTAACTTCTAAAAGTCCTTCGGCCATTCCTAGGTAATCCATATAACCTTCGCTTTCCACAATGCTTTGAAGCTCTTCCTTAATCCTCAGCTTCTTCATTTCTATAATGTCTTGAGCGTTGGGAAGCACCTCTTTGCGAATGTTCGATTTGATGGTTTTTTGAAAGAAGAGAAATTTGCGGTACTCATCGGGGGTGATGAAGGTAATGGCTGTTCCCTCTTTACCTGCTCTACCTGTACGTCCAATTCGGTGGATGTAGGAGTCGGGGTCTTGTGGTAGGCTGTAGTTAATTACATGCGACAGGTCGGAGATGTCGATACCTCGGGCTGCCACGTCGGTGGCCACAAGGATATTGATGAATTTGTTTCTGAATTTTTTAAGTGTCTTTTCGCGCTGCGCTTGCGATATATCGCCGTGCAAACCCTCGCTTGAATAGCCTCTCTCCAGTAGCCTTGATGATAGTTCATCAACATCAACTCTCGTTCTACAGAACACTAAACCATAAAACTCAGGCTCAATATCAATAATACGGGTTAAAGCATCAAATTTGTCAGCTTTGCGAACTTCAAAATAAATTTGATCGGCTAGGTCGGTGGTCCGGGTTTGGCTGCCAACGGTGAGCTTCTTTGGCGATTTCATAAACTTACTGGCCAGCTTCACAATTCTATCGGGCATGGTGGCCGAGAATAGCAGCATCCTTTTCTGCTCGGGGGTATGGCTCAGAATGGCCTCAATATCCTCAATAAAGCCCATGTTTAGCATCTCATCAGCCTCGTCGAGCACACCCCACTCCAAATCATCAAGAATAAGATCGTTTCGTTTGAGCAAGTCGAGAATTCTGCCAGGAGTTCCCACCACTACATCGGCACCACGGCGAAGGCGTCGCTGCTGTTCCGAGATAGATTGTCCACCGTATAGGGTAATCACATTGATATCACGCTTTCCTCTAAACGAGATGATTTCGTCTGTAACCTGTAGGGCAAGTTCACGGGTTGGTACAAGAATAAGCGCTTTTACGTTCTGATTGGCATTAGTGCTAAGTTTCTCGATAATGGGTAACCCAAATGCTGCGGTTTTACCTGTTCCGGTTTGGGCTTGGGCAATAATATCGCACTGTTCGTGGATAAGTACAGGGATTGAAAGTTTTTGGATAGGGGTGGGTGTTTCAAACCCTTTTGCAGCTATGGTTCTTAGGGTTTCCTCGGATAGTCCAAGCTGCGTAAAATCTGTTTTTGTCTCCATTTAATGTAGTTGAGTTGTTGCGAACATTTTCTGACCCCCATGTGTATCCATTACATAACAACATTGCATAGCAATATCCCTTGGCAGGCTTAACGCAAAGCACCTTTGATGGCTTGAGATCCGTTACCCCTTGGTGGTAGCGAATATTACGGCATTTTCACAGGTGATACTAAAGCCTGGAGATTCCCAGGTTTAGGTTACTCTTTTACAAGATGTTTGTAACTGTCCCAGTTATTTAACACCTCGATGGCTTGTTGGAGGGCCATATTGTTCTGATTTACGATTTGAAAGTAATGATTAGTTGAAAATAAACTTTGGGCAATTAATGCTTTGAGCTGTTTGCGTATCTCGTCGCCAGAGGTTTCTAGTCCATCGGCATCGGAGGGTAGTTTCGAATTCTCGGCAAAGGTAACCAATTCCTCCATTATTTCGCTAGTGATCTGGAAATTTTGATCAAATTTCCGAAAGTTGGAGTAGCTTTTGTTGAGCTGTGCCCTGTTTTTATCAACAAAAGTGTGTACAAACTGGTTTATTATGCCCATCCTAATGAGTTTTCCGTAATAGTCGGAGTAGAATGTTGTATCGAATGGGATAAATATATCGGGCATAATTCCACCACCTCCATATACAGTTTTGCCTTTCGATAGGGTGCTGTACTTCAGTGAGTCAGGAATTGATATGCTATCGGCGCTGAACAGCTCGCCTTTGGAGTAACGAGCGTTAAGGTCGTTGTAGTAATTGTCAAGGTTGGCCGTACTGTATGGCTTTTGAATTACCCTTCCAGTGGGTGTATGGTACCGGGCCACGGTAAGCCTTATCATTGAACCATCGGGTAGGGGGAGTTGGTTTTGTACAAGCCCTTTGCCAAACGAACGACGACCAATAATAATTCCCCTGTCCCAATCCTGCACCGCTCCCGATACAATTTCGCTGGCTGAGGCCGAACCCTCGTCAATTAGAATCACAAGTCGTCCTTTTTTAAACTCGCCATTTATTGTTGATACGAAGTCGGTTCTTGGTGCCGAACGGCCCTCGGTGTAAACTATAAGCTTGTCCTTATCGAGAAACTGATCGGCTAGTGCAACTGAGGCGTTTAGATATCCTCCTCCGTTACCTCTTAGGTCGAGGATCAAATCCTGCATCCTATCCTTTTTTAGCTTGGCCACAGCCTCAAGAAACTCGTCCTCAGTGGTAAGTGCAAACCTGTTTAGCTTGATATAACCAATACGCGAGTCGATCATGTAGGCCGCATCGAGGCTGTGAATAGGAATGCGGTCGCGGGTGATGTTAAATTCGATAAGGTCGGAAATACCTTTCCTCATCACCCGAACGGTTACCTGTGTACCTTTATCGCCTCGTAGGAGTTTGAACACATCGCTATTCTTAAGCCCAATGCCTGCAACATTTTCATCGTCGATGAAAATAATTCGATCGCCAGCAAAAATACCAACCCGCTCCGATGGGCCACCTGGCACGGGGTTTACTACCATTAGCGTGTCATTAAGAATATTGAACTCCACGCCAATTCCCTCAAAGTTCCCCTCTAGGGGTTCGTTCATCGCCCTAACATCGTCTCGGGTGATATAAACTGAGTGGGGGTCGAGGTTTTGCAGCGTTTTTTTGATTACCTCCTCCACCATATTATCCACATCAATTGAATCTACATAATCAGCCGTTACGTACTGCAGGAATCGCACTGTTTTGTATATGGCCATGTTGGATGCGTTTTGGCCAACCGATAGTAGCGATGAAAGCGTGAGTATGGCAATGGCTAGGGTAGATGCAAATCGACGTGTCATAGTGTATACCTTTGGTGTATGTAAAATGTTCAGCTGTATTGTTTTAGATACTAACTAAACGTATATGTATGTAAAAAGTTTTATGCTACTCCCATTCGATAGTGGCTGGTGGCTTTGAACTTATATCGTAAACCACCCTGTTTATACCCTTTACCCTATTTATGATTTCGTTGGATATTTTTGCCATAAATTCGTAGGGTAAGTGATACCAATCGGCTGTCATACCATCGGTAGAGGTTACAGCACGTAAGGCTACAACAAATTCGTAGGTTCTTTCGTCGCCCATTACGCCAACGGTTTGCACCGGAAGCAGCATGGCGCCAGCTTGCCATATCTTATCGTACAGATCATACTGGCGCAGTCCGTTGATATATATGCTGTCGGCCTCCTGAAGCAAGCGAACCTTTTCGGGGGTAACCTCACCTAACACCCTAATGCCCAAACCTGGGCCTGGGAATGGATGCCTGTGCAGGATATTTACAGGAAGTCCCAGCTCGTTGCCCACACGTCGTACTTCGTCTTTAAACAGTAGCCTAAGAGGCTCTACCACCTTAAGGTTCATCTTTTCAGGTAGTCCCCCTACATTGTGATGCGATTTGATGGTAACCGAGGGGCCGTTTACCGATATGGATTCAATTACATCGGGGTAAATGGTTCCCTGAGCCAACCATTTTACATTGGAGATTTTATGGGCTTCCTCATCGAAAACCTCAATAAAATTTTTGCCGATGCTCTTTCGCTTGGCCTCAGGATCCGAAATGCCCTTGAGATCATCAAAGAATCGTTGCTTGGCATCAACACCAATTACGTTAAGGCCAAGGGTTTTGTACGAGTTAAGAACCTGTTCGAACTCATCCTTACGCAGCAGGCCGTTATCCACAAAAATACAAGTAAGGTTTTTGCCAATGGCCTGATGTAGGAGTAATGCGGCAACAGAGCTGTCTACTCCTCCCGATAACCCCAGCACTACCTTGTCATTTTGTAATGTAGATTTTAAATTCTCTACGGTTTCGTTAACAAATGATGCCGGAGTCCAATCCTGTTGGCATTCACAAACATCTACCACAAAGTTTCTAAGGATTGATAGCCCCTCAGTTGTATGGTAAACCTCGGGATGAAACTGAATGCCGAATGTTTTTTCGCCCTTTATGAAGTATGCGCCAACTTTAACATCTTCTGTTCCCGCAGTAATGACAAAATCAGAAGGGATTTCAGTGATTGTATCACCATGCGACATCCACACCTGAGTATTTTGTGAAATCCCTTTGAAAAGGGTGCATTGACTGTCAGCAATACTCAGCATAGCCCTACCATACTCACGAATCTGGGAGGGCATTACCTTGCCACCACTTGTTAGGGCTAAAAGCTGCGCCCCAAAACACACCCCAAGCAGGGGGAGTTTACCCTTAATTTCATCGAGATTTGGCTTGGGGGCGTCGGAGTCATGCACCGAGAACGGGCTGCCCGAAAGGATAACACCTTTCACAGAATTATCAATAGCAGGATAGTTGTTATAGGGATGAATTTCGCAGTAAACATTTAGCTCGCGTACTCTTCGGGCAATTAGCTGTGTGTACTGCGACCCAAAGTCGAGAATAAGAATCTTGTTGTGCATGGGGATAAGTGTCTTAGAATTGGTTGCGCAAAGGTAGGAAAAATGCCTTATATATCCTCCCTATGGCTTTTGATTTTAAACTCAAGGCCTTCTTCGGCAGCATAGGTTTCTGTAAATATCTTCCGAGCCTCGTTCACTAGCACATCCACATCCTTGTAGCGCGACGAGAAATGGCCTATGATAAGTCTTTTCACCTTGGCTAGTTCAGCAATTTTTGCAGCCTGTTCGGCTGTGGAGTGCCCTGTAGACCGTGCCATCTTGGTCAAGTCCTTGCTAAAGGTTGCTTCATGGTAGAGCAAATCAACCCCATGTACCATCTCCGCTAACCCGTCGAAGTGCTTAGTATCGCTACAGTATGCGTAGGAGCGGGGTGGAGACGATACGTGTGTTAGCTCGCTATTGGGTATTATTTGCCCTTGGGGTGTCACAAAGTCGGCCCCCTCTTTAATCCTAATTATATCGGCGAGGGGAATTGAATATTTATCGATCAACTCCTTTCGGATGTTTGGTTGTTTGGGCTTTTCTTTGAAAATAAATCCAGTTGACGGTATGCGATGTTTTAAAGGGATTGATTCAATGGTTAGGGTTTTATCTTCAAAAATCACTTTCCTATTCTTGGTGTCAAGCGCCTTGAATACGATGCTAAACTTAAGCTCGTTAACAAAGAATTTGAGGTTTTGATCGAGGATTGGCTGCAGAGGGGCATGTGCCCATATAGTAAGGGGTGCCTTTCGACCCAAAAGGTTAAGGGTTGATATTAACCCTACCAGGCCTAGCACGTGGTCGCCGTGTAGGTGCGATATGAAGATTTGCTCTAACCGAGATAGTTTTTGCTTGTACTTGCGGAGCTGAATTTGAGTTCCCTCACCACAGTCAACTAAAAACAGCCGCTCATGCACATTGAGCGCATGAGCGGCTGGGAATCGTTGCGAAGTGGGTAGAGCACTGCTGCTACCCAGTATTGTTACAGAGAATGTCACTTCTCTTGCTTTTCGCTTTCGGCTTTACTAATAATTTCGGCAGCTTCGCTGCGAGAGTAAGCAATATTCAGGACTGTATCGAGCTGAGAGATTGTGATTAAACGTTCAACAGCATCGGTTAGCCCAGTAAGGACAAAGGTGCCGTTGGCATTTTTACACAGTCTGTTAGCCACTAGTATTGCGCTTAGGCCAGATGAATCGCAGTATCGGCAGGAACTTAAATCAAGAACCATGTTACGTTCTCCGTTTCCCGAAATCAAAACTAACTCCGATTTTAGGCTGGGGGCAATATTTGTGTCTAGTTTCTCTTCAAGTACTTCAACAAGAGAGTAATTCTCGAGTTTGCTTATCCTAAATTCCATTGCAAAGGGTTTTAGTGATCAATAATTTGATTTACTCCTTATCGTCGTCAGCCGCCTTCTTTTTTCCTTTCTTCTGGTTCTCTTCGAGTTCAGTTTTAAGGGCAGCCAACTCAGAAATATCCCCTAAGGTAGTCTTTTCTAAGTTATCTTTCAACTTTTTCACCGCTTTTTGTGTGGATGAAGCTTTACTTTTTTTCTCAGCTACATCTTCACCCTTCTTGGCATCCTCAAAAATTCGGCTGTGCGATAGGATGATTCGCTTGGATGATTTGTTGAATTCAATTACTTTAAACTCCATCTTGTCTTCAACCTTGGCTGAGCTGCCGTCCTCTTTCACAAGGTGTTTTGGGGTAACAAAGCCTTCAACACCATAAGGAAGAGCAACTACTGCACCTTTATCGAAGATATCGATAATGGTGCCTTCGTGAACTGAATCAACAGTGAAGATTGACTCGAATACATCCCAAGGGTTCTCCTCAAGCTGCTTGTGACCTAGGCTAAGGCGACGGTTCTCCTTGTCGATTTCAAGAACAACAACCTCAATATCAGCACCAACGGTGGTGAATTCGGCTGGGTGCTTAATTTTCTTAGTCCAGCTAAGGTCAGAGATGTGGATTAGTCCATCAACACCTTCTTCAATCTCTACAAAAACACCGAATGAGGTGAAGTTGCGAACCTTTGCCTTATGGCTAGAGCTAACTGGGTATTTCTCCTCAATCTTATCCCATGGGTCGGGCTTAAGCTGCTTCATGCCTAACGACATCTTGCGCTCTTCGCGATCAAGAGTTAGGATCTGAGCATCAACAACATCACCTACTTTTAGGAACTCTTGCGCACTACGAAGGTGCTGACTCCATGACATTTCCGATACGTGGATTAGACCCTCAACACCGGTGGCAATCTCAACGAATGCACCGTAGTCGGCCATTACCACAACCTTACCCTTAACTACATCGCCAACCTTAAGGTTTGCATCAAGCGAATCCCATGGGTGGGGAGTAAGCTGCTTAAGACCAAGGGCGATACGCTTCTTAGCATCATCAAAGTCGAGAATAACCACGTTGATCTTCTGATCAAGTTCAACGATCTCCTCAGGGTGCGTAACGCGTCCCCATGAGAGGTCGGTGATGTGGATTAGGCCGTCAACTCCGCCCAGGTCGATGAATACACCGTAGCTGGTGATATTCTTAACTGTTCCTTCAAGAACCTGACCCTTCTCAAGCTTGGCAATAATTTCTTTCTTCTGTTGCTCCAGCTCCTCTTCAATGAGGGCTTTGTGCGAAACAACAACGTTTTTGTATTCCTGGTTGATTTTAACAACCTTGAATTCCATGGTTTTACCCACGTAAATATCGTAATCGCGAATGGGTTTAACATCAATTTGCGAGCCGGGAAGGAATGCCTCGATACCGAAAACATCCACAATCATACCACCCTTAGTGCGGCACTTGATGTAACCTTTGATAACCTCATCCTTGTCGAGGGCTTGGTTAACACGATCCCAAGAGCGCAGTGAACGAGCTTTCTTGTGCGAGAGCACAAGCTGTCCGCGCTTGTCTTCCTGAATTTCAACGTAAACCTCAACAGTATCCCCAACTTGTAGCTCAGGATTGTAGCGGAATTCGTTTAAGCTAACAACGCCCTCGGATTTGTAACCAATGTTGATTACCACCTCGCGCTTGTTCATCGAAATTACTGTGCCGTCTACCACTTCACCTTCACCAACCGACGAAAGAGTTTCGTCGTACATTGCCTCAAGTTCGGTTTTGCGGTCGCTGGAGTATCCGCCCTCTTCGGCGTAAGCATCCCAGTCGAAATCCTCAAGTGGATTCACTTTTTCAGCAGGTTTCTCGTCCTTCACAGGCTCAACTTGCTTTTTGGTCTCTTCTACATTCGCTTCATTTGAAGCCATTTCTTCTTGATTAATCATTCAGTTTTCTCAGAATTAATGGATTAGACAATATTGATAGAATAAAAACGAGTGCAAAAATACATAACTTTATCATTTATAGGAAAAAAAGTGATTTTTTTTTTACCTTTTTTTAAACATCCAAAATTCTATCATCACCTCTCAGTGTTCATATAATCAATGGGTTGTCTTTAATTATGGTTTTATCGTTTTTTTATGCTTGGTTGTTCCTCACTTAAAGAAATATATAGAATACTTGCCTTTTCCTTTCCATTTTTGCCCAACTAGAGATATCTTTGGGCTGAAAACATCACGGGTAATAAATTACATCTTTTCAGCATGAAGCGCATTTTGGTTACAGGTGGTGCTGGTTTCCTGGGGTCGCATCTATGTGAACGCTTGCTCAACGACGGGAATGACGTTATCTGTCTCGATAATTTTTTCACAGGCTGTAAGGCTAATGTCCTTCACTTGATGAACAGGCCTTACTTTGAGATTATACGTCATGATGTGATTAACCCAATATTTTTGGAGGTTGATGAGATCTACAATTTGGCGTGTCCTGCATCACCAATCCACTATCAGCATAATGCCATTAAAACAGTAAAGACCTCTGTAATGGGCACCATTAATATGCTAGGGCTGGCAAAACGTGTAGGAGCAAAGATTTTGCAGGCATCAACCAGCGAGGTGTATGGCGATCCTCAGGTTCATCCGCAACCCGAGAGCTACTGGGGTAATGTTAATCCAATTGGCCCCAGAGCTTGTTACGACGAGGGTAAACGCTGCGCCGAAACGCTTTGCATGAGTTATCACCAGCAAAATAGGGTAAGGATAAAAATTGCTCGGATTTTTAATACCTATGGCTCACGCATGAGCCCAAACGATGGTCGGGTAGTCTCCAATTTCATTACACAGGCCTTACAGGGTAACGATTTGACAATTTATGGGAATGGACAACAGACCCGTAGCTTTTTGTATGTTGATGATTTGGTTGAGGCGATGGTGCGGTTAATGAATACTGGAGACGAGATCATGGGGCCCGTTAATATTGGAAACCCAGAGGAGAACTCCATTCTGGAGTTAGCTCAGCTGATAATTCAGCTTACAGGAAGCGCTTCACAAATAGCCTGTAGGGAGTTACCCCTTGATGATCCTACTCAACGAAAGCCCGATATTTCATTGGCTAAAGCATTGCTCAATGGGTGGGAGCCTACCATGTCGCTAACCAAAGGTTTGGCAATTACTATTGATTATTTTAAAAATATTAAATCACACAGATAGCATGAAAGGTATTATACTTGCTGGAGGCGCCGGAACACGTTTGTATCCTATCACCAAAAGCATTTCGAAGCAGATTATTCCAATTTACGATAAGCCCATGATATACTACCCTTTGTCGGTACTTATGCTGGCAGGGGTAAGGGAGGTTTTAATTATATCAACCCCCAAGGATTTGCCTTTGTATAAAGATCTTTTTGGCAATGGCAGTGAACTAGGTTTAAGCATAGAGTATGCAGAACAGCCCTCGCCCGATGGCTTAGCTCAGGCTTTTATCATTGGCGAAGAATTTATTTGTAACGATTCGGTTTGTCTTGTGCTTGGCGATAATATTTTTTACGGCCATGGATTGGGTGGAATTCTTCAGCAGTGCGCAAAGATTGAGGATGGCGCCACCGTTTTTGGATACTATGTAAACGACCCACAGCGATATGGGGTTGTTGAGTTCGATGAGAACAAAAAAGTGATTAGCATAGAAGAAAAACCCCGAGATCCGCGGTCAAATTTTGCAGTAACTGGCTTGTATTTTTACAGCAACGATGTGGTTGCTAAAGCCAAGAGTTTGAAACCATCAGCTAGGGGTGAACTGGAAATTACAGATTTAAACAGATTGTTCCTTAACGAGGGTAGACTTGATGTTAAGCTGCTTGGCAGGGGTATGGCCTGGCTCGATACTGGCACTCACGAAAGCCTGCTGCAAGCTTCTGTCTTTATACAAACCATAGAGCAGCGGCAGGGGTTAAAAATTGCTTGCCTCGAAGAAATTGCATTCAAGAATGGTTTCATAAACCGAGAGCAACTGCACGTGTTAGCCCAATCGCTATCGAATAATCAGTACGGCGAGTATCTTATGAGAATTGTAAACGAAGATTTTTTGTAGCTTATGAAAAAGATTGAAACCCCCATACCCGATCTATTCATTATAGAACCCACAGTATTTGAGGACCCGCGGGGCTACTTCTTCGAGGCATTCAATTCCGATAAGTTCAGCGCATTGGGTTTCGATGTTCAGTTTGTGCAGGATAACGAGTCACTTTCGTCGCGAGGTGTCATACGGGGGCTTCACTACCAGCTGGCGCCCTATGCACAGTCTAAATTGGTGAGGGTAGTACAGGGGGTAATTCTTGATGTTGTTGTTGATATCCGTAAAAACTCGCCCACTTATGGTAAGCATTTCACGTACGAACTGAATGCGGAGAGCAAGCATCAACTTTTTATTCCACGAGGGTTTGCCCATGGATTCTCCGTGCTTAGCGAAACAGCCATAGTAAACTACAAGTGCGATGCCCTTTACAACTCATCAGCCGAGAGGGGAATTCGGTTTAACGATCCTGATATAGGTGTAGATTGGAGAGTTAATGAAACAGACGCAATTGTTTCGGCCAAAGATAATGTGTTACCCTTATTCAAGTCGATTGAAACAAACTTTGTATACGGTGGAAACTACTAGCAGAATAAAGATTCTGGTAACAGGTGCCAATGGTCAGCTTGGCTCCGAGTTGCGCACTCTGGAGGATAATTACCCCCAGCTACACTTTATTTTTACTGATGTTGATGAGCTTGATATCGCCAATGAGCAGGAGGTAAAAGTCTACCTTACCAAGCATAAACCACATTACATTGTTAATTGCGCTGCTTACACTGCAGTTGATAAGGCCGAAGGTGATGAAGGGAAGGCGTACGAGCTAAATGCTTTAGCCCCGCAATACTTGGCCAGTGGAGCTGGGGCTTTGGGCTCTCGCATAATCCATATATCAACCGACTATGTTTTTGATGGAAAAGCATACACACCCTATACTGAGACCTCCCTAACCTCGCCCAATTCAGTATATGGACATACCAAGCTGAAGGGTGAAGAATTTGTTTTGCAGTCGGGCGTTGGGATGGTAATTCGTACCGCATGGCTTTACTCATCATTCGGAAAAAATTTTGTTAAAACCATAGCAAGTAAAGGGAAAGAGACCGATAGCCTTAGAGTAGTTTTCGATCAGGTAGGAAGTCCTACCTGGGCAAATGATCTTGCCAAGGCGATTGTAGCCATTGTTTGCCAAGGATCAAAACAATTTATTCCAGAAGTTTTCCATTTTTCGAACGAAGGTGTATGTAGCTGGTACGACTTAGCCGTTGAGGCTATATCATATTATGGATATAGTTGCAAGGTGTCGGCAATACGTAGTGAGGAGTATCCTACACCTGCAGAGCGACCACCCTATAGCGTTTTAGATAAATCTAAAATTAAAAATGCCTATGGCGTATCTGTGCCACATTGGCGAGAGAGCTTAATGAAATGCCTTAGTAACATTGTACCTTAAAACATTTGCCCTATGAGTAAGCAGAGAATTGATCAGGAAATATTAGCACGAGCAGAGAAATGGCTACAGCCCGAGTTTGATAAGGAAACCCGAGGGGAGGTGGAAAAACTTATTGAAACCAACCCCAAGGAGATTGTTGAGGCTTTTTACAAGGATTTAGAGTTTGGCACGGGCGGGTTACGTGGAATTATGGGCCCTGGAACCAATAGAATGAATCGATACACCCTGGGCAAAGCTACGCAGGGATTGGCCAATTATCTAGTAAAAGAGTTTAACGATTTGCCAGAGATTCGGGTTGCCATAGCGTGCGACTCAAGAAACAATAGTATGCAGTTTGCGCTTACAACTGCCGAGATACTTACAGCAAATGGTATTTGGGTATACCTGTTCGAGGCGTTACGACCAACGCCACAGCTTAGCTTCGCAATTCGCACCTTTAAATGCCAAAGTGGAATTGTGATTACTGCGTCGCATAACCCCAAGGAGTACAATGGCTACAAGGTTTATTGGAACGATGGGGCGCAAATTGTTCCTCCGCATGATAAGAACATTATTGCCGAGGTGAATAGTATCGACTCTGTAAAGGAGATTAAGTTCAAAGGAGATCATAATTTAATAAAGGTTATTGGTAGCGAGATAGATGAGATATACCTTAACACGCTCTCGTCCCTATCTCTTTCGCCCGATATCAACCTAAAGCACAGGAATATAAAGATTGTTTATACTCCCATCCATGGAACTGGGGTAGATTTGGTGCCGCGGGTTTTGCACAAGTTTGGGTTTGCCACTGTGGTAACCATCCCCGAGCAGAATGTGATTGATGGTAATTTCCCCACCGTTCAATCGCCAAACCCCGAGGAACCTGCCGCATTGAGACTTGCGCTCGAAAAGGCTCAGGAGATTGATGCCGATATTGTGATGGCTACCGACCCAGATGCCGATAGGGTAGGCATTGGCATAAAGGATAATATGGGCAAGTTTATCCTGCTTAATGGAAATCAAGCTGCAGCCCTGCTCATTTACTACGTGCTTACCAAGTGGAAAGAGAAAAAGAGGCTTAGGGGCAAAGAGTACATTGTTAAAACTATAGTAACTAGCGATTTGCTTGCCAATATTGCCAAAGGGTTTAATGTGGAGTGCATTGAGGTGCTTACTGGGTTTAAGTACATTGCAGAGATTATTCGAGAGCTTGAGGACAATAAAACATTTATAGCAGGTGGTGAGGAGAGCTATGGATACCTAGTTGGCACCTTTGTTCGCGATAAGGACGCCATTCTCTCCTGCGCTCTCTTCCCCGAAATTGTTGCGTGGGCTAAGGAGCAAGGAAAGTCGATTTATCAGCTGCTGATCGATATTTACACCAAGTATGGGCTATACCGCGAACGGTTAGTTTCAATCACAAAAAAGGGCAAGGAGGGAGCCGAAGAGATTCAGAAGATGATGAAGCAATTTAGGTCAAATCCGCCAAAAACCCTGGCTGGTTCAAAGGTTGTAATAGTACATGATTATGCTCAGCGTCAAACGCACGATCTATCGGAAAGTGTTATTTACCCCATAAAGCTGCCTAAGTCCGATGTTTTGCAGTTTGTAACCGAGGATGGATCACGAGTTTCAATCCGCCCATCGGGTACCGAACCCAAAATTAAGTTCTACTTTGGGGTTAATTCTGCTATGAAGTTTCCGGCCGAATACGAAATTGCCAACGGCAAACTCGATCAAAAAATCGATAGTATTATAAATGACCTTGGTCTACAATAAACCTTTGAACTTGTTTAGCTAAGCTATGGATTTTTGGTTATACGTCTTGGTCGTTTTGGTCGGTTTTGTTGCTGGCTTTATCAACACCATTGCAGGGAGCGGGAGTTTACTTACACTTCCGCTACTCATTTTTCTGGGTCTGCCACCCAATGTGGCTAATGGCACTAACAGGATTGGCGTTTTACTGCAGAGCCTTGTGGCTGTGGGGCGATTTAAGCAGAAAAAGGTTTTTGAATGGAAGGAGGGTATATGGCTTACCATACCAGCTGTTGTGGGTTCGTTTATTGGAGCTGCCTTTGCTGTGAATCTCGACGATCAGCTAATGAACAAGATCATAGGAGGATTGCTGGTTTTCATGTTCTTCCTAATGCTATACAAGCCCGATAGGTGGATTAAGAAACAGGAGAAGGTAGTGCACGCCAAACCTAGCATTGTACAAATTGTCATTTTCTTTGGAATAGGATTTTACGGTGGCTTTATACAGGCAGGTGTAGGTTTCTTTCTGCTTGCTGGCCTAGTTTTAGGTGCGGGCTACGATTTGCTTAAAGCCAACGCGCTAAAAGTTCTAATTGTTTTTGCTTTTACCCTAGTAGCCATGGTTGTTTTTATATATAATAATCAGGTCGATTATAAGCTGGGGCTTATTCTGGCAATAGGAAGTATGCTTGGCGCTTGGGTGGCAACGCACGTGGCAATAAAAAGAGGGTCGGAATTTATTCGTTGGTTTGTGCTGGCAGCAGTTTTTGTGTTTGCCGTTAAGTTGCTATTCTTTTAGAAATGTTATTGGAGCTTAAATACGTAAGTGATTGTACCAGTTTGGTATGCTGGTGCATTTTGACTCACATCAAATTTTGCCCTACGGGCAGCCCTTTCGGCAGCGTTAATTAGCTCGGTATCGTTGGTTGTCGAACCCCTAACGCCACCCCTTGCATTGGTAACATTACCATTCCTATCTACGGTAACCTCAACCACCACTGTACCGCTTTTTTGGCTTGGGTATTCGGGCGTTGGGAGTTGCAAAGCAGAACGTCCCCCAAGGCTAAAGCTAATGCCATCGCCACCGCTCACTGTTCCTCCCTCACGGCTTTGCGAGTCAACAGATCCCTCGGTACTCCCTTGATTGCCTTCGGTACCTGTTTGTCCTTCGCCAGAGGTGTCTCCATCGGTTCGCTGCCCGGGGAATAGCGCTCGTCTATCTACCTCTCTAGGCTTTTCTTCCTCTGGCTTGGTCTCCTCCTTGGGTTTTTCAGCTGGTTTCTCTTCGGCGGGTTTTGTTGGTGTGGGTTTAACCGGATCGGGTAACGATGGAGCTTCCTCAAAATCTTGCGATAGGGGTGTTTGCTCCGATTGCTCCTGTGGCCTTTGGGTAGGCGTTACCGCCTGCTGCGGTGCTGGCCTTGGCTCTCGAAGCCCAGAGCCTTGATCGCTAGTGCCGAAGTTTATTAAAATACCCTCTTCGCCAGGTAGAGGGAGAGGTGTGGAAAAACCAAAAAGGATCAACAACACCATAATGGTGATGTGAATAATCGTCGATCCTACAATTCCTTTGGTTTTATCCGACATGTAATTGTTTAATTTAGGGGTTGTGTTGCTAATATTAATTTGTACCTATTATCTTTTGCAATATTCATAACTTTTACCACCTCTTCCATTGGTACCGATCGGTGAACATGCAATGATATGGTTGGTTCTGCTTCACCCTGCAACTTCTGGGCCAAGTAACTCTCCAAATCGGGAAACGATATGGGGGTTTGCTCAACGTAAAAAAGCAGATCATGGGTAATGCTAACCGTTGTTATGGCCTTGGCAGGTGTTTGGCTATTGCTCTGAGGCAGCAATAGCTTTAGAGCGTTGGGTGCAACAAGGGTTGATGAAACCATGAAGAAGATTAGCAATAGGAAAACAATGTCGGTCATTGACGACATGCTGAAGGTTGCATTTACCTTTGAGCCACGTTTTAGTGCCATGGTTATAGCTATTTACAATGATTAGGATACTGGTTCGTTCAGTAGATCCATAAACTCGGTGGTGTTGGCCTCCATGGTGAACACCACCTTCTCAACCTTTGCCACCAGAATATTATATCCAAAGTATGCTGCAATACCAACAATTAGACCAGCAACAGTGGTCACCATGGCGGTATAAATCCCGTTCGATAGCAATCCAACATCGATATTATTTCCTGCCATCGACATATCGTAAAAAGCTCTAATCATTCCAATTACGGTTCCCAAGAAGCCGATCATAGGCGCACCACCTGCTATGGTGGCAAGGGTGGGTAGCCCTCCTTCAAGCTTCGATATCTCGAGGTTGCCCACATTCTCTATGGCTGCGGTAACATCTGATAGCGGCCTGCCAATGCGTTGTATTCCCTTCTCAATCATTCGAGCCACAGGCGTGTTGTGCTCTTGGCACAGGTTAATGGCCGATTCCACCTTATCGTCGTGGATATACTCCTTTATCCTGTTCATAAAGTTAATATCTTCCTTTTGAGCCTTTTTAATTGCCCAGTATCGCTCAATAAACAGGTAAACGGCTATAAACCAAAGTAGAACAAGGGGGAGCATAATCCAACCACCCTTAAGGGCTAAATCCCAGAAACTAAGAGTGAGCTCGCCAGCGGGCTCCATGGCCATATCGGCTGTGTAGTTAACCTGTAGAAGTAGTGTATGAAGCATATTCTTATAGTATTATTTTTGGTCGAAATTAATAAAAAAACGTTGAAATGAGCAATTCTATTTTATCTCTACGAAACCATTTTGTTGGTTGATAGGAGGCTGATTAGGTTTTTGGCTTGTATTTTCCTCAAAATCAGGCTCGATGTATTCAAAATCAATTTCAGATTCCTTGCGACGTGTAAACAGGTTCCTAAACTTATTTAGTAGTTCCTCCATATTGTTAAAATCTTCTCGGTACATAACACCAGCACCGCGGGTAAATTCACCCGAGTTGGTTCCGTAAATAATTTCATCGTTGGAGCGGGCAAAGGCTTTAAGCCTGATTTTGCCTGAGGGTACAATTTTTACATCAATACTAACGTCACCGGCAAATCCGCTGTTCACATTCTGGTTGCCCATATCCACGTTGCTGTTAATGGTTACCCTATCATTAAATAGCTGGGTTGAGAGCGCCAGCTCAATCTCGTTGGAACTTAACTCGTCACCTGGTCGCCAGTTAACTCCAATATCAACGGCGCTGGTCCATTGCGAGATCCAGTTGCTAAGCTGGTTCGACAGCATTTCGCCTGCTGTGGAGTAAAGCCCCTGGCTAACTCCTGCACCCTGCGCAAGCGGGTCGTCGTTGGTGAAGCTGTTCACAACTAGAAGCGACAGAAAGTGCATACTCACTCGCTCCTCGGTGTTAAGGGCATCGAGAACAACTGCTTTTACGCTGGGGTCGTTTTCGGCTATAGGAACTTCTATGTTAAAACCAATGTTGGGCTCCATTAGTTTGCCCGAAAGGTTAATTATGCAATCAACCTGAGTACGTGAGTTGTATACCGGCTCATCGCTTGTGGGGTTTAGGGGTTTAAGAGTTGTTCGGAGTGAGTAAATTGCTTTTATGTCCATGAGGGCGTTGGTCATATCGCCATTCCATGTAATTGTACTGCCATCGCCAATACGAAACCTTTTATTTATAACCCCCTGAAGGGTAAAAAGATAATCTCCCTTTTCAATGGCAAACTGGCCAAACATATTAAATATATCCTCGTTGAGGTCAATTTCTAGCTTAAGGTTACCCGATCCGTTTGCCCTGATGATATCGCCCAACTGCTTATCGATAATGATTTGAACATCTGCCTCAGGGGTCACCTCTAGGTCGAGGGTAACCCTAACGTTTGACTTTTGGGTTTCATCTAGCCCAAAGAAATCTTCGATAATGATAATATCATCACTTTTATTAATGAAATTCACAAAGTCGAATTCGGCCACATCGCTAGATGTTGACAGGGGTAAAAATAGCGCGGTTCGAGGTTCTGTTTTCACCGATGCGTTAACCAAAATGTCAGTTGGTTTACCTGTTACCCTTGCTTGCCCACTGGCATAAACCGTACCGTAGAACATCTCGTTATCGCGCTCGGTTGTGTTCAGGAACTGGAAATTGCTGGGAGTGAGGTTCAGATCAAGCTCAATGTTTTTAAAATAATTGGTGTTAATTGCCCCGTTAAGGGTTGCAAGCCTACTGTTTGAGTCGTAGATCTTAAAGTTTCTGAATATCACATTGCTATTCTCCAAATATATTGGGTCGGACATCGCGTAGCGCGTTCGGGTAAAATCAACTAAACCACTTGCTTCGTTCATTCGCAATGTTCCATTTAGTAGGGGTGTGGAGGCTGTACCTGTTATGTTAACATTTCCCGAAACTGAACCCTGCATATCTACTACACTGCCCTCCAGAAATGGCTCTACTAGCCCAAGTTCTATACCATTGAGGCGTGCATAGAACCTTAGCGCTTGGTTGTCGGGGAAAAAATCGCCTGCTAGGCTAAAGCCTCGATCATCGGGTTGGGTGTTTAGCAGATCAACCGAAAGTTTTTTATCCTCGTTATGCCATTGACTGCTTAGGGTTATTTTTCCAACCTTATAGCTGTTTGCCATCAAGTCGCCGAGGGTTAGGTCGGCGTAGAATAGGGGGTTCCCGGTAATATTTGTTACCCTAGCGTATCCATCTACATCTCCTTGAAATTCGTAGCCCAGCTCCTTGGTGTATATATTTACATTGGAAATATCGATGTTTTGAAGGTTTACCTGTACATAATCGTCCGGCGTAGATGCAAACTCACCTAGAATTTCAAGGGTTTGTAGGTTGTTATGAAGCAAAAAGTTGTTTATCGCAATGCTTGTACTGTCAATTATAATCTCCGACTCGCTAATATGCCATATGGTATCGTTAAGCGTAAAGTCCGATGGTAAAAAGCGAACATTTATCAAATTACTTTTGAGCCCGTGGGATATTAGAGTTTTGGCCTTTACCTCTCCAGTGTTTTTTATAGTCGTTTTGTTATCCCACAAAAACCTGGTCTCTAGCTTGTTGTTTATGGCAGTAGCGTGTAGGGCTACATTTTTAACCTCAGAGTTGCCCCTTTTGATTTGAGGGGATGTTATGCTGGCGGTTAAAGTTGAGTCGTTAGTTACTCCATCAATTGAAATATCCTTAATAATATTACCTGCCAGCTCTATCTCTGGGATTTTTATCTTTAGGTTAAGGGTTTGAAAATCGGGGTTGTAGATACCAAATACGTTGGTGTTTTCTGCTATACGAAACGAAGGGAATAGCACATCGGTTAGCTTTCGGGTATTTCTTAGGCGAAGCCTAATGATGTAGTCGTTATACTCGGGGTTTTCAACCCCAGTTGGCACAATCTCGGGTTTGGTGTTGTCGCTACTTAGGGCTGGCAGGTAAAGGTAAATCATCTTTTGTAGATAGGCGAAAATGTTGGTGTAGTTGTATTTTCCCCGTAGTTCTCCCTCGGCAAATTCTGATTTTAGCCCTATTTGCTTGCTGTCGGCTGTATTGTTAGCGGTAATAATGATATCGGAAGTCTTAATCTCGCCATTCTGATTTCGGTATAGACCATTTACCAGCTTAACCTCACCCGATGTGTTGTCGATGGAGTTGCCTGATATTTTTGCGGTAAGTAGAAATGATGCCTGGGATATGCTATCGATGTTGTTCAGGTTAACCTTAACCAAATCGAGCTTTGGTACAAATGCTGAGAAGTCGTAAACGGGGATTGAGTCGCTAAAGTGGAGCGATCCCATGAAGTTGAGCTTTGCGTTTGGGTCGTCAAGGAATAGCGAGCCCTCAAAATCCTTGTTACTTAAATTGCCCGATAGCTTAATGTTTGTATACCTGTATTGGTTCGCTTCGAATGCGAAGATGTTGGCATCGGTAATGGCATTCAGGTTGGTTTTGTAATCTGTGTTTCCGTTTACGGTAGCTGCCAAGCTTATCCTACCCAGCAGGTCGCTGTTTACAAGCTTTCCCAGGTTAAGCTGCTCGGTTGATACACTCCCCTTAAATGTGGTGTTTTTTACTTGGTCTGGCTTAATAGCTAGGTCCATCGATATATTTCCGATATCGGTTGATAACGTGCCAAAGGCCACAAAGTCGGTGATAAAACCAGTAAAGTTACCATTGAATGATATGTGGTTAAGGCTGTATAGATTATCGGGAATTGCAATAATCTCTTGCTGGGTATCGGAAAATTTGAAACTTTGCAAATCGTCAGAGGTAGTTATTAACTCCTTAATGTCAACAAAGATGAACGTGGACTGAAAATCGGGAAGCCCCATTAGGTTTACATTTGCCAAAATGGATGTAGTATCGGCAGTTTTAATGCTAAGGTCTCTTACGCGCAGATCGCTAATGCTTCCTCGAAACTGACCTTCAATATCGGCAACCTCATCGAATTGTGTTATGCCCGGAACAAAGTATGAAAGGGCACGGGTTGAGAGTGTGGAGGCCTCAATTTGGCCATTCAGGTTTACAGCATTTAAAAAGTCGCCCATTGCGTTCCACCCACCATAGCTGAACCTGAGGTATGGTAGGTTAATGCTTGCCTCCATAGCTCGAATCCGCAGCTTATCAAAGTCCATATGCTGGCTGCTAAGGCTCATCTCCGTTCTAAATCGATCGATGGCAAATCCGCTTTTTTCAATACCCGTAAGCTCATTAATTGTGAAAGAGATGGTGTCGCCAGTTATGGTAAGGTTCTTAAGGTCAAGGTTTAGTGCCTTAACATGTAAATCGTCAAAGTTTATTTGTGCATCAGTTAAATTCGCATTCTGCCTATGCATCCGAAACTCCGAATCGGCAATTCGAACGTGCTTGAAGCTAATGCCTAAGCCATTGTTATCTTTAACTTTTAGTGTGTCGTGAGTGGGGAGAAACTTGTTAATGAACACGGTGAGATTCATGCTCCCCAGGGTGTCGGTCTCAAAGTTTATGCTGGCATCATCAAGTTTAACCCTATGGAAGTTGAGTGAATTTTTGGTTGAGCTATAACCAAGTAGGCTAGCGGTTATGGTTTGTGCTCTTAGCAGGGTATCACTGTTGTGATCCTCCACATACACGTTACGAAGCAGTACCCTGTTGAAGAGACGGAAATCGAACTTTTCGATGTAAACCTTGGTGCCCAGCTTGTGCTCCAGTAGTTCGGTAGTTTTTCCCACAATCCAAGTTTGAACCTTGCTGTGCTGGATGGTAAGCCAAATAGAAGTAGGAATACCTAGTAGCACAATGCCTAATATCAAAAAAAAATAAACCGATTTTTTAATAACTTTGCCCACCAATATTAGAATTAGAAACAATACAGAAGCACAAACTATGCCACAGCTTAAAAACGCCCGAATTTAGTTAAAAGCAGACGATTTATTTAATAAATATTAACCTAAGTTTTGGGTTTTTTGCTGAGCGTACATTTTTACACTATGAGCGTAATAATTTTAGGGATAGAATCGTCATGCGACGACACATCCGCTGCCGTAATTAAGGATGGGTGGTTGCTGTCGAACTTGATTAGCAATCAGAAAGTGCACGAGGAGTATGGCGGTGTTGTACCCGAGCTGGCCTCGCGTGCACATCAGGCAAACATAATTCCGGTGGTTGATACCGCGATTAAACAGGCTGGCCTATCGCCTAGCGATATAACCGCTGTAGCCTTTACCCAAGGGCCTGGGCTTCTTGGATCTCTGCTGGTGGGCTCCTCGTTTGCCAAAGGTTTTGCCCTTGCCCAGAATATTCCCCTAGTTGAGGTAAACCATCTACATGGTCATATCCTGTCGCATTTCATTATCACATCGGATCGGACAAAGCTGCCTAAGTTTCCGTTCCTGTGTCTTTTGGTATCTGGAGGGCATACCCAGCTGGTGCTGGTGAGCGATTTTGACAGGATGGAGATTATTGGGAAAACCATAGACGATGCAGCCGGAGAGGCTTTTGATAAGTGCGCAAAGGTTATGGGGTTGGGCTATCCGGGCGGGCCTGTGGTTGACCGCCTTGCGGCACAAGGTGACCCCAAGGCATTTAAGTTCGCCAAGCCATTGCCCCATGGTCTCGACTTTAGCTTCAGCGGGCTAAAAACGTCGTTTCTCTACTTCCTGAGGGATCAACTAAAAGATAATCCAAATTTTATGGAGGATCGTAAGGCCGATCTGTGCGCTTCGCTGCAGCATACCATTGTTACCATTTTAATGGATAAGCTAATTGCCGCCGCTACAAATTTGGGAATAAAGGAAATTGCTTTGGCGGGTGGTGTTGCTGCAAACTCGGGTTTACGAACGGCCACCTTACAAGCTGGCGAAAGGCTTGGCTGGAATACATACATCCCTGAGTTTAAGTTTACCACCGACAACGCTGCAATGATAGCCATTGCTGGTCATTATAAGTATCTTAGGGGGGAGTATGCTGACCACAGCTCGGTGCCAAAGGCGCGATTACCATTCTAACGTGCTTATGTGACACTAGTAAAATCTATAGGATAATTTTATTAGAAAGATGTTGTGGGGGTGTGCAGTCCATAGTTCACTAGCACTGTAGCCCATATTCAAGTTGTAGTCACTATCGAACGAATTTCTTCCTTGGGACCAAACCAAAAACAGGGCTGAGCCAGGGCGGTATTCCCAGCGAACCACAAGGTTAGATTGAAAAGATCTGAAGTTAAAGTCAGGATTATCAAAGCTGTAATTTGCTGTCCCGTTACTGGCTTCATCTACATAATAAACTTCGGTTTCGGTATCATAGGATAATTGGTTCGAGCTAAATAAGTGGAAACTATCCTCAAAATTTGAGGCTCTTGGGTTTGTAATCTTTTTAAAATCGAAGTACTTACCCTTTGCAAAGAAAGGCCTTCCGTAGTACTGGATTGAAATATCGGGTGTAACACTATAGTTAACTCTTAGCTGCAGGATGTATAGCCGCTGCTCGAATGATGAGTTAATGTAGCTTGTAAAATTTTCCCAATCGATAATTGAAACGTACTGCATTTCCCGCTTGGTAATAGAATACATTGGGCTAACAGCTATTTGTATAGCATTTGTTGGTCTATAGGTAATTCCTGCGGAATAGGTTTGCTGATTTGCTGAGATAGAATTGAGGAAAGAGGTGCTCATGGATAACATGAGGTTTTTTCTGCTGTCAGTGTTTACATATTGCCAATGGTTAATACCCCCTGGAATACGAAGTGAAGGCCCTCCCCTAAGAGCTGATGGGCTTAGGCTTCTACCTTGGGGGCCAACACCAAAACCTACTCTCCAGTAATTCTTTAGCTGGCTATTGACGTTAATGTTTCCGCCAGCGTAATTTAGCTCGCCTCCAAAGTTATAGCCTGTCCACTGATTGAAGTTAACATTTACTTCTCTAAATATTGAGAAAGGTTCCCAATGCCAATATTGTGCCCAGATAACTTGAAATATATCATCCACACCGCGGACAAAACCAAGATCATTAACCTCCAATTCAGGAGATTTCCATGAAACAAAACCCATAAACTGCCAATGGCCATCACCCAATTTACCAATGGAGACAAAACCTCCTTGGCCGGTTAAGCTGGTTCTACTCGAATCAATTTCTAAATGGGTTGCATCGGGGCGTTGGAAATAGCGAGAAGGAGCTTGTTGTGTCCTAAGTATAGCCTCCTCGCTACCCACCACGTGGCTAAAGTATGATTTGAAGTTTATCTGGTAGCTCTTGTTTTTCCATTGATGTAAAAAACTTACACCCCCACTGATAGCATTTGTATGCAGAAAATCTAGCTGAGAATCATGAATACTTCGGTTGGTTGAGGTAACTATTCCCCCAACCCTTGTGTTAGAATTATTGTAATCTTTTGCTAACCCTCCAACAAAGTAGCTCGTAAGTGGTTCTACTGCCTCAAGCCTTCTATTGTTGTTCTCGCCAATTTCTGCAAACATTCGATCGGTTACTGCTTCAAGAATACCAAAAGATAATCCATTCTTGTTTTTACCTGTTATTTTGGCAGCGCCCAAAATTGTGGTGTTCTCTGGAGTTTTTACAAATTCATTATTCCCCAAATCTGGCTCTCCCTTTGGCCTTCGTCCAATTCTGCGCGAATAGAAAAGATTCTCTGCGGAGTGATCTCCATCGCCGGGTGTAAACTGAAAATCGAACAAGCTTTTGCCCTCAATAAAGAAAGGCCTCTTTTCTGGAAAGTACGATTCGTAAGCCGTTAAGTTTACCTCCGATGGATCGGCCTCAACCTGACCAAAATCAGGAAATACAGTCATGTCGAGTGTTATATCATTGGTTAGCCCAATTTTGGCATCCACTCCCCCCGAAAAGCGATTTCTTTTACCTGTAGCAAAGGGGTTTCCTTCTTCTGCCTCAAAACGTTCTGTTTGTGCAACAATGTAGGGTGCCACCTCTGTTTGCCGTGTGGGCTTTATTCCTGTAATGCCTTTTTAGCACCCCAAACTGATGAACCCAACCCGGGGCATCTCTTGGTATGGGTTGCCACAGCGAAAGCTCATCCTTTCTGTGAATATAACGTCCAACCTGTAATCCCCATACCTGCTCCTTGTTGTTGTTAAATCGGAGTTGATTAAATGGTATTTCAATTTCGGCAATCCATCCTTTATCATCAATACTTGTTTTTGCATCTCATATTGCATCCCAGGTTACATCTTCATTTTCCCCATCACCTGTAATAAGTTTGTCGTGCTTAACGCCCGATGAAAATACTATAAATGAAAATGCTGTTTTTTGATCGTTGTAAGAATCGAACTCTACCCCAATGGCATCTCCATCGCCGCTATCGCGCCGGGAAAGTCTGCTCACTATACTATCTGGGAATGCATCCCATGACCTAACGGCTACAAAAATTGAATTGTCGTTGTAAAGAATCTTAAATTCTGTTGATTGTGATGGAGCTTTTCCGTCGTATGGTTGGCGTTGAACAAAATTGTTTTGCCATTCTACGTCTTGCCAGGCAGCATCATCAAGTCTACCATCAATCCTGGGTGCTTCAACATCTATTCGGAAGGCATGGACAACTTTTTTATTCTGCGAATACCCATTTTGGGGCACAATCAGTAAGAGTATGGATCCAACTAACAGGAAAATGAGTTTTGATGTTTTCATTGTGCACCAAAGAAAAGAGTTATTGAAATGAAGGGACGGCCAACAAGGTGTTGGCCGTCCCCCTCAATTATTATTCGTACTTAAGCGTTATGGCAGGGTTGGTTCTGGCTGCCCTTATTGCTTGGTAGCTAACCGTTATTACTGCTACAGCATACGATAGAATTGATGCAGTAACGAAAATCAATGGGGTTAAGCTAATACGGAAAGCAAAGCCTTCAAGCCATTGGCTCATTAGGTACCATGCAGCGGGCCAGGCGATAACGGTTGATATTAGCACCAGCTTGTTGATTTCCTTCAGAAGTAACCAGACAACAGTAGTAATCCTAGCACCCATAACCTTTCGAATACCAATTTCACGTGTTCTTTGCTCGGCAGTATAGGATGATAACCCAAGCAGACCGAGTGCACCAATAATTATGGCTAAAAGGCTAAAGCTTGAGAATAGAGTTCGAGCACGCTTCTCGTCGCTGTACTGATTTTCAACTGCCTGATCGAGGAAGAAGTAGTCCATAGCCTGATCGGATACAAACTCATTCCATTTCTCCTCAATACTCCTGATGCTTTCCTGCGTGTTTCCTCCTTTAATTCGGATGGTGAGGTATGTGTATACTGGGTGCGATGCAATAACCAAGGGATGTATTTTTTGATGCAGCGATTCGTAATGAAAATCCTCCATAACCCCAACAACGGTTCTTTCGTCATTTCCATTCATAACAACAATTTGTCCAACAGGCGACCCATCAAATCCAAATCCTTTTACAGCAGCCTGGTTTATTACCATGGCGCTTGAGTCGCTTGCAAACTCCTCTCTAAAGTATCTGCCCTCAACCATTTTAAACTGCAACGTTTTGTCAAAGTCGTGGTGGGCAAAAAAGAAGTTGTAGGTTTGAAAATCATCATTGGCAGCCCCTCTCTTCTGCATCACCGTATTTCCAATAATTGTAGTGGGGAGCGATGATGCCCTTGCAACGGCTTCTACATTTGGTAGTTTCTTTAGCTCATCAATAAAGGTTTGCCTGTTCTGCGCCTGAATAACGTATGGCCGGTTTATTACCAGAACATGGCTGGGGTTGTAGCCCAAATCCTTATCCTGGATAAATGTTATTTGCTTGAAAACCACAAATGTTGATACTATAAGCCCAATGGTAATGGTGAATTGAATCACAACCAGTACCCCTCTTAGCAGGCCACTCTTCATTCCCGATCGGAGTTTCCCCTTAAGCACCTTAATAGGCTCAAAGCTTGCCAGAAAAAATGCGGGGTAGCTACCCGCTGCAAAACCAACTACTAGTATGGTGGTAAGCAGAATGCCAGCAGTGAGCCAAATGGGTAGCGAAGAAAGGATTATCTCCTTGTTTGCCACACTGTTAAAGGCAGGGGTGGCAATGGCAACAATTCCAACAGCTATAGCTAATGCTATGGTGGACACCATAACCGATTCGGTAAGGAACTGGCTAATCAGGCTGCCTCTGGTTGACCCAACAACCTTTCGAATGCCAACCTCTTTGGCTCTTTTTGCAGAGCGAGCGGTTGAAAGATTCATAAAGTTTATGGCCGCTATGATTAGGATGAAAATTGCAATAATCATAAACACGTACACCATAGTTATGCTACCACCTTTCTCCATATCGAAGGGCATGCTAGATTTTAAATGGATGTCGAAGAGTGGCTGCGTAAAGTATTCGTAACGATTTCCACTGTTACCCAACTCCTCAAATGAGGAGCCCATAAACTCTTCAAACTGAGGGCCAGCATGAGTGAACACAAGCTCGAGCAATCGTTCATCTACATTTTTTGGATCTAGCCCCTCTTGCAAAACTATATAGGTGTAGTTGTTGTTACCAATCCACATTGTCGATTGGGCTAATGGTAGGGATACCATTGAACAGATCATATCGAACCTGAAGTGGCTGTTGCTAGGAACATCCTCAACAACTCCAACAACCTCCCAGCTTTGGCTGCTCTGCCATACCTTAACCGCTTTTCCAATTGGGTCATCGTCGCCAAAATATTTACGAGCTGTCGATTGGGTCATGACCACTTGATTGGGAACATTAAGGATTTTGTTTTCATCGCCGCGGATAAGCTTAAACCCGTCGAATACCCGAAAGAATGTAGAGTCGGCGTAAATAACATTTTTCTCAATAAATACCCTTTCATCGTAGCGAATGTCAGGTTCTCCGCCAAAAGAAAAAATTCTCGTGAAGTTTACTATGTCGGGATATGTTTCTACAGCTGTTGGGCCAATGGGAGCGTTGCTTATGGGGGCTCTCATCTCGGTGTCCTGTAGCTTAGCGTCAAGGCATATCCTGTAGATGTTTTTTGCATTGGGATGAAATGTATCATAGCTCATCTCATCGATAACGTAAAGCATTATTAGCAATGCGCTGGCAATACCTACGGCTAACCCAAAGATGTTGATTAGGGTATAGCCTTTTTGAGCGACAAGGTTCCGAAAAGATACCTTAATGTAGTTCTTAATCATAGTGCAAAACTTTTAGGTGTAGAGGTAGTGGTTTTTGTTTTAAATTGATGTATGTTATCATGCCGTTGATATATGATAATGTAAAATATCATTTTTTATGTAATAGCATATTGCATACCAGAAAATATAATAGTTTAATATGCAGTGATATAGTTGTGGTAGACGTTAAATATTTTGTTCATATTCGTATATGTGTTGTTCGTAATCGTACACACGATGATAGGAAATGTAATTCATCATATGAATTGAAGACCAATGAGAAAGTTCATAAATTGCCTAGAGAGGTTATTTGCGCCTTAGTGTCTTTGCGTTTAAAGTTTAAAGTTGAAAGTTGAAAGTTGAAAGACAGAAGAGAGACGAGAAAGGAGAGAGGAGAAAAGAAAAGAGAGAATTAATATGCTTCAACCTTCCAATTTTCCTGCCCGACTGCATCGTTCAGGCGGGGGTCTTCCAACCCACAAATCTTTTCACTTAAATTACAGTAGTACTACATTTGGAAAGTTGCAACCTCAGCGAATATCGAAGCTGAGACAAATTATTTATCCCTGTGGGTAGGCTAGCCTTTAGGCGTAAAAACCGAGCAAGTGAAACCATATGGTTTTAAAAATGTTATTTTTGTAGTGCTGAATAACTAATAGTTACTTTGTATGAGGAATTTTTATCGTTTTGTGAAAACCTACTACCGCGAAATACTAAGGGGTGTATACTTTGTACTGGCTATTGTACTAATTATGCTAGCCTTGCCCAAGGAGCGTAGGTTTAAGTATGAGTTTCAACGTGGTATGGAGTGGATGCATGAGGATTTGATAGCACCATTCGATTTCCCAATTTATAAAACAGACGCAGAGTTTATTGCCGAACGCAATGCTATCCTTAATAATTTCAAACCCTTTTTTAAGTACGATACTTCTGCTGTTACCATCGCCAAACAGCAATTCAGAACAGACTTTTTAGCTGAATGGGAGAAACTTGAAGCCAATAACAATCCGAATGATACGTTGCTAAGAAGGATGGAGCAGGTCATTGAGAGAGTGCACCGTGTTGGAATTTTTTTCCCTGCTGAGTTCTCTGACCTTCGAGGAGATATTCAAAGGGGAATCACTATTGTTAAGAATAATCAGGCTTTTGAGACGGATATTACAGAGGTGTATCAAGTTAATCGAGCAATTGACAATGTTAAAACCTATACCTCTCAGCTTGTAGCGTCAAATTCTGGCCCCGAAATAGACATAATGCTAAAGCTAAATCTAACTAAGTACGTTAACCCTAACCTACAATACGATTCACAAACCACCCAACAGGTTACAAGCGATATGCTGTCTAGCCTATCTGCAACAAAAGGGTTAATTTATGCAGGAGAAAGAATAATTACCAAGGGAGAGGTGGTAAACTCGGAGCTATACCAGATACTTTACTCTCTCAGAAGAGAGTTTGAAAGCAGGCTAAATCTTTTGGGTAACACAAGGCTTCTCATTCTAGGACAGGCATTAATTGTTGCTGTGCTGTTTTTTATCCTATTCCTCTTTCTCCTCAATTTTAGGCGAGAGGTACTCTATAGCGATTCAAAGCTAGTTTTTATACTCCTTGTTATTAGCACTTTGGCGATATTGTCGTTTTTGCTTTTGCGACGCGAACTGGTTAGTATTTACATCATTCCATTTGCCATTGTACCCATCTTTATTCGAACTTTTTACGATTCTCGTTTAGCCCTTTTCATTCACATTATAACGGTTTTTATCGTTGGTTTTTTTGTGCCCAACAGCTTTGAGTTTGTGTTTATGCACTTCATTGCAGGGGTGGTTGCCATTATAAGTTTAACCAAGGTGTACAGGCGCAGCAAACTATTCCTTGCCGTTGGGTACATATTTTTAACCTATACCATTTTATATTTAGGCATTGTGCTAATTCAGGAGGGAAAACCCAGTGCAATGAATGCAATTTACATTGGTTGGTTTGCAGCAAATGCGCTGTTGCTTCTTGCTTCTTACCAGCTAATTTATGTGTTCGAAAAGGTGTTTGGGTTTTTATCTGACACCACCCTAATGGAGCTGTCCGATACCAATCAGGATTTGCTTCGAAAGTTGGCTGAGGTGGCTCCCGGAACATTCCAGCACTCGCTGCAGGTTGCGAACTTGGCCGAAAGTGCCATTCACCAAATAGGAGGGAATCCACTTTTGGTTAGAACGGGTGCTTTGTACCATGATATTGGTAAGATGAGTAATCCGTACTATTTTGTAGAGAATCAATCGCCCGATTTTAACCCTCACAAAGGCCTAGATTTCGAAGAGAGCGCAGAGATTATTATCCGTCATATATCCGATGGCGTTCAAACGGCCAAGAAGAATCGCCTACCCGAGCAGATAATCGATTTCATTCGCACTCACCATGGCACAACTAAAGTGCTGTACTTCTATAGGCTTTATAAGGATAAGTTCCCCGATGCCGATGCCGATGTCGATACCTTTACCTATCCTGGGCCCAAACCCTTTTCTCGAGAAACTGCTGTGGTTATGATGGCCGATTCGGTGGAAGCTGCCTCCCGTGCTCTCAAGCAAATTACCGTAGAAACAATTAACAACTTGGTGGAGTCAATTATCAATTATCAGCAGGCCGAGGAGCAATTTAACGATGCCAACATAACGTTTAGAGATATATCTAAAATTAAGGAGGTGTTTAAAAAGAAGCTCCAGAACATTTATCATGCACGGATTGAGTATCCAAAGGAGAAGGCCAAGGCATAATTAAGCATGGCCTTATACATAAAAGTGCCCCGAGCTTATTTAGCACGGGGCATTTTAGTTTATTGGTAGAATTAATTTAGTCGCCAAAGCTAATCCCTAAACCACGTGCGGTTCTTACCAAGTCGCATGATGGTTCAACAAAGTTGGGTTTGCCTATAGCATCGGTAAGAGGAACTGAAATGATATCGGGGTGACGGTAGGCAACCATTTCGCCAAAACGTCCCTCAAGAACCATTTCAAATGCTTTTACTCCAAACTGAGCAGCCAAGATTCGGTCGTATGCGCTTGGAATACCCCCTCTTTGTAAATGGCCTAGTACGGTTTCGCGCATATCAGCTTCGAAACCAGCCTTCTTAAGGTCGTATGATATTTTGTGTGCAATTCCACCAAGCCTAACGTTTTTGTAACCCACTTCGCTGCTTTCTTCGGCCACTACATCGCCGTCCTTCGATTTGGCTCCCTCGGCAACAACCACAATGGCATTTCCTTTTCCGCGGCTATATCTCGACTTGAGGCGTTCTAGCACAACGTTCAAATCGTATGGGATTTCGGGGATGAGGCATACCTCAGCACCACCTCCAATAGCCGCATGCAGGGCAATCCAACCAGCAAATCGTCCCATAACCTCAAGTACCAATACCCGGTTATGGCTTGCTGCGGTAGTTACAAGCTTGTCAACCGCATCGGTTGCAATTTGAACAGCAGTTTGGAACCCGAAGGTGAAGTCGGTGGCTGAGAGGTCGTTGTCAATGGTTTTGGGTACACCAATAATGTTTAGCCCTTTCTCGTATAGGGCTTGTGATATCTTTTGCGATCCATCTCCACCAATACTAATTACTGCATCAACGCCTAGGTACTGGAGTTTACGAATCATCTCGTCCGACCTGTCAACATAATCCCACGTGCCATCGGTTTTCTTGATAGGCCATGCAAAGGGGCCTCCCTTGTTGGTTGAACCAATAATGGTTCCTCCCTGTACGTGAATTCCAGCTACTGAGCGTTCATCAAGCACCCGTATCTCGGTTGGTTCCCTAAGGATACCATTGAATGATTCGATACTTCCTATAACTTCCCAGTCTCTTTCCTGTTCGGCACGTTTTACAATGGCTCTGATCACTGCGTTAAGCCCGGGGCAGTCCCCACCACCGGTTGCTACTAGCACTCTTTTCATAAATAAATCTCAATTATTTTGTTAAGTAAATTTCCATCGTTTGCTACGATTTTCGGATATCAAAGGGCTCAAAAATTTGAAGGGTGTATTAATTGCCGTATTTTTATTGAGCCAAATTTTTCCACGGAAGCAAAAGTACAAAAAAAAATGTGCCCGCTTTTCAATATGTAACAACTATTTGATATGAATTTTGTGCAAACGAATGAAATGATTTGCTGTTATATAACTTTTAAATACAAATACTATGAACACTAACGCAATTAATTTTTTTAAAAACCTACTGTTAGTAGGTGCTTTGGCTCTAATTCTCACCTTTTCGTCATGCGCCCCACAGGCCGAGGTAAAATCGGAACCATTTAAAGTAGAGCACCCCGATTGGGTTTTCGATGCCACCATTTACGAGGTTAATGTTAGGCAGTATACCCCCGAGGGTACTTTTGCTGCATTCGAGGAGCACCTTCCACGCTTGCAAGAGCTGGGTGTAAAAATCCTTTGGCTGATGCCTATTCACCCAATAGGGGAGGTGGAGCGTAAAGGATCGCTTGGTAGTTACTACTCTATTAAAGACTACAAAGGCGTTAATCCCGAGTTTGGTACAATGGATGACTTCAAACGCCTTGTGGCCAAAGCCCATGAGCTGGGCATGAAGGTAATCCTCGATTGGGTTGCAAACCATACGGCCCATGATAATCCTTTGGTGTTTGAACATCCCGATTGGTACACTCGCGACTCCCTTAACAACCTTGTCTCCCCATTCGATTGGTCCGATGTGGTTCAGCTGAATTACGATAATATGGAGATGAGAGACTATATGTTGGGCGCTCTAAAATTCTGGGTCGAGGAGGCCAATATCGATGGATATCGTTGTGATGTAGCATCGATGGTGCCAACCGATTTTTGGAACAAGGCTCGCAAGGAGCTGGATAAAATCAAACCAGTATTTATGCTTGCCGAAGCCGAGGAGGAGGAACTACTCGAGTATGCATTTGACGCTGATTATGGCTGGGAGTTTCACCACATTATGAATGGTATTGCCAAGGGTGAAAAAACAGTGCTCGATATTGACGAGTACTATCAGCGTGAGCTGGTTCGCTACCCCAAGACCACCATTAAAATGCATTTTACCAGCAACCACGACGAGAATAGCTGGGCAGGTACTGAGTTTGAAAGAATGGGTGAGGCCGCTGCCAAATCGTTTGCAGCATTAACCTTTGTTATACCTGGTATGCCCTTGCTATACAATGGGCAGGAGGTTGCCTTTAACCGAATGCTAGAGTTTTTTGAGAAGGACGAGATTGACTGGACCCCCAACGAGGAGTTTACATCATTCTACAAAACCCTAATTAGCCTAAGGCGCACCAACACCGCGCTGTACGCAGCAGAGCAGGGTGCCGATATGTTTAGGGTCAAAACCAGCAACGATGTAAATGTTTTTGCCGTTACCCGCGAAAATGATCAGGATAAGGTGTTCGCTGTTTTCAACTTATCAAACCTCAATCAGGATGTTGAGCTTAAAGGCGATGCTTATGTTGGTAAGTACACCAACTTGCTTACCAACGAAACCATTGAATTTCCCGAAGGAGCAAGGGTTAAGTTAGCACCTTGGGAATTCGTTATCTATGTGAAATAGAACTGATTTCGCAATATTGGAAGGCTCGTTTTGCTTTATGTAAAATGAGCCTTCTGCTTTACCACAGCCAGCCCTTGATGTGTTTTAAGCAAAATTTTCACTAAAGGTTTGAACCCTTTTGCTACTTTTGTGTAATTATACCAGAACGCAAAATATTTTAAACTTAATCGATATGCATTACACTGTCCCCGTAAGAGGAAAAGTTCACTGGATTGGTGTGAACGATAGACGTAAAACGCTTTTTGAGAATATGTGGACACTTGAACGTGGTGTTTCCTATAACTCATACCTTATAGTAGATGATAAAACTGCTCTGGTTGATACCATTGAGGATAGGGCAGCCGGCAACTACATCGAGCGCATTGAGAAGCTACTCGATGGCCGTAAGCTCGATTATCTTATCATTAACCATATGGAGCCCGACCACTCGGGCGAGGTTAAGGCAATATTCGACCACTTTGAGGGCGTTACCATTGTGGGTAATGTGAAGACCTTTAAAATGGTTGAGGCCTACTGGGGCATTACCGATAGGTTGCTCAAGGTAGATGATGGCGATGAGCTTAGCCTTGGTCATCATAAGCTCAAATTTGTTATGACCCCCTGGGTGCACTGGCCCGAAACCATGATGACCTACGATACCACCGAGCAGATCCTTTTCTCTGGCGATGCCTTTGGAAGCTTTGGCACGCTCGATGGTGGCATTTTTGATGATGAAATTAATTTTGATTTTTTTGAAGAAGAGATGCGCAGGTACTACTCAAACATCGTGGGGCCATACAGCAATATGGTGCAAAAAGCATTTGCTAAGCTTAGCGGTGTACCCGTGAAAATAGTTGCCCCAGTGCACGGGCCTGTTTGGCGGGATAATCCACAGAAGGTATTGGATTTGTACAATAGGTGGAGCCTTCACCAGGCCGAGGAAGGAGTGGTTATTGTTGTGGCTTCGATGTACGGAAATACCGAGCTAATGGCCGATTATATTGGCCGCAGACTAGCCGAGAACGGTATTAAGAATATCAGAATACATGATGTGTCGCGCACGCACATAAGCCACCTAATTAACGAGATTTGGAAATACAAAGGGCTAGTTCTTGGCTCATGCGCCTATAATGGCCATATGTTCCCTCTAATGGAAAGCCTTACCCGCGAAATAATACATATGAAGATGAAGGACAAATTCCTTGGCATCTTTGGTAGCTACAGTTGGAATGGGGGTGGTGTGAAAAACTTGATGAAATTTGCCGAGGAATCGGGGTTTGATTTGGTGGCTGACCCAGCTGAGATCTACGGTAAACCATCGGATGATAAGTATGCCCAGTGCGATGTGATTGCTAAGCAAATGGCCTTGAAGCTAAAAGGTTAATCTGTAATGATACTTGTATAAGTGAAAGTGGGGCTCAAGTCCCCACTTTTTTGCTAATTGCTATCCTTGCTCTTAAGCTTATCAAGCTCTGATTTTGTACGCAAATAGTTCTCCCTGTAGAATTCCAACTCCTCAAGGCTCTCGCGCATACGCTCCTCCTTCTCCTGCAGTTCGGCTGCTTGATCTTGAAACTGCTTAATAAGGTTCACATTGCGCTCATTCATTCTCACGTTATTCAGGTTCGATGCAATGCTAAAGGCTATCTTCTTAATAAAATCAATCTCTTCTTGCTTAAAATCGTCAAAGCGAGCGAGTTCCAGCACACCAAGCACTGCCTCGTCGGTGCTAAGGGGAACAAGCAGGATGTTTTTGGGTTTGCTGCTTCCTAGCCCCGAGCTAATTTCGTAGTAGTTGTCAGGGATGTTACTAATCACCTGAATTTGATTGTCGGCAAATGTTGCACCCACCAGTCCCTTTCCGGGCTCAATGGTTGAGTTTTGCTCAACCATTTGCTTGTTGCCCCCGTAGTGAGCCACCAGCTGCAGGTGATTGCTTTCTCCCTCATCATCAATTACGTATAGGGCACCTAGTTTTGCACCCAAATACTTTACCAGGGTGGTAAGTACTTTTCGGCTCAACACGCTAAAGTCATCCTTGTGTAAGGATAATACATGGTTAACCTTGGCCAGCCCTTTGCCTATCCAATTTTGAATCTTTTCTCGCTCCTGATGATCGAGCACTGCCTTATGCTGGCTTTGGAGCTCGCTGGTTCGCTCCTCAATTTTCTGCTCAAGGCTTTCCTTTTCTAGGGCAAGCTCTATACTCAGCGCTTCGTTTTGATTGATAGCCCTGGCCGATTTGCTAGTGATGGTAAATGATTGCAACAGCATAAAAGTTACCAGCCCGTATGGAGCAATGTATGGCATTTGTATTAGTTCCATACTGCTTAGCACATCGTTTATGGCTGTGGCATAGAGCAAAAACATACCAATAAATGTGAAGATTGCACCCTCACGCCCCTTGATGGAGGCTCGCAGCAAAACACCAAAGGTTAGGTAAAGCCCTCCTATTAGTAGGTAAAGTTCAAATATCATGTTGAACTTGCCAAATACAGCTGCAGGTGTTACAAAGATGAATGCGCCAAAAGCAATCCCAAGCACAACCAACAAATTCTTTATCATCTTGGGAAACTCATCGCTATACTGGTTGTATATGAAAAGGGCAAAGAATGGGATTGTGCAGTAGCCAGAGAAATTATCGATAGAAAGTAGAAACTCCCAATTAATGGATGGAAAGATGTAGGCAAGAATCCGGTCACCTGTTGATATGTTTCGCAGAATCATCACAAGGCTGAGAATACCAAAATACAGGTTCGATATATCCTTGCGCCTATACAGAAACATGTTTATATGGTTTAGCCCAATAATTAGGATAATTCCAATAACCAGCAGGTTTAGGATATCCAAATTTCGGCTCTCTTTTTTTAACGTTTCAAAATCGCCAAAATAGGTTGGCCAAACCAATCCTGCTCTGCGGTGCGAGTAGTTTGAGACCTGAAAGACAAGCTCCAATTTTTGAGAGCCTTGGTTTGCTATGGGTATGGTAAATGGTATGTCGTCGATATTAAATTTTGGCAAATGCTCTTCTGCCGAAGTTGCAACCACACCCGCTTGAGCAACAAGGTTGCCATTTACCCATAGCTTGTAACTAGTAAATATGGAGGGGAGTTTTATACCCATTATCTGTTCATTGTCTCCACCTTTTACATCTATCCAAAAACGATAGGTGGCAAAACCGTTGCTCGGAAGTTTCTCACCGTCGATTTTGTAGGCCGTCCATGATTTGGGTATGGCAACGAGTATAGGAGGGTCAATATCTTCAGTTTTGCTAAAATCTGTTGGGGTGTAAAGCTTATTCCAGTAAAACTCAACCTCACCATTTAGCCTAATGCTTTTTGTGGCTGCATTAAAACTATGACTAGTTAGGTCGAGCACTCCATGGTCGATGGTGTACTGAGCATTGATACTACTTGCACTTATGGTAAAGGCAATAAAGAAGATTAATTTTTGGGGTCTCATTTTAAATTTGATAAGATTTCTGACGATAAAAAGAATTATAAAACTAAACCATTTTCTGTAAAAAACCATTGATTGACGATACGAACAAATCATTTTTATTAAAATAATAGTGTAAACAATTCACAAACCCTTGCGTTATGCTTCCGGATTTTGTAAAGCCATTTTATATATTTGTGTACAAATACTTTTATTTATGAAATTTTTAAAATCTGTACTTCTCAGTCGTAATTCAATACTAGTTTTTGCGGTAATTATGGGTTTGGTCTTTGGAGACTACTCAATATATATTAAGGACTACAACATATACATACTGGCCATAACAATGACCTTTGCCATGACGGGTCTGGACCTACTGCTTATAAAAAGTTTTAAAACGGTTGCAAAACCTTTCCTTATGGGCGCTGTGCTTAATTACCTCGTCTTTGGTGCAGTACTTCTGCCCGTGGCATGGCTACTAATGCCCTCCAAAGAGCTTTTTTTTGGTTTTGTGGTGATTGTGGCTGCACCTCCCGGTGTTGCTATCATACCTTTTTCCTACTTCCTAAAGGGTAGGGTAGAATATGCAATTATTGCGCTAACAGGTGCCTTTGTCGCGTCAATATTTGTTGCTCCGTTGCTGGTTAATACATTTGCACGTGGCGAGGGGATTAGACCCTACGACCTATTTATTACCATGGTGCAACTTGTGTTAATACCCTTGGCCATTGCGCAGGTGTTACGGACTAAACCATTGCTTAAGTATGTTGAGCTTGTTAGAGGGAAGGTTGTGGACTGGGGTTTTGCCCTGCTAATTTTTGTGGCCGTAGGTATGAACCGCCAAGTATTCTTCTCCGATCCTCAGGTGCTGATACTGGTAATTGCTACAATTACCATTGCCACTTTTGGTTTGGGTACCGCTTACAACTTGGTTGCAAGGAAGATGAAATTACCGGCTGATTTAGCTGTAACTCAAAATATGCTTTCCACCATCAAAAGTTCGGGTTTTTCGGTTGTAACGGCACTTACTCTATTTGGGCAGGAGGCTGCCATACCATCGGCAGTTTTGGCTGTAATGGTGTTGTTGTACCTTATTTATCTATCTTTGAAGTCGAGTAAAACTCTAAATAAAGCATAGTGAAATTTTCATTTCTAGGTACTGGAACATCGCAGGGCGTGCCCATTATTGGATGCTCTTGCCCTGTGTGCACCTCCACTGATAGTCGCGATAAGCGCTTACGTACCGCAGCCCTTATCGAAAGTAATGGCACTGTAATAGCTCTTGATGCTGGCCCCGATTTTCGGCAGCAGATGCTTTTGGCTAATGTGAAAAAGCTCGATGCCATCTTGCTAACCCATGAGCATCGCGACCATATAGCCGGGTTGGATGATGTGAGGGCTTTCAATTTTCTGCAAAAAAAACCTATGGATATTTGGGGCGAAGCAAGGGTGCTAGAGGCTATCCAGAATGAGTTTTCGTATGTTTTTGCCGATTACAAATACCCGGGTTCACCCGAGATGAACCTTCATCGTATTGATGGAGATCGATTTGTTGTTGAAGGAATCGAGATAATGCCCATTAGGGCGTATCATTACAAGATGCCCGTTTATGGATTTAGGATTGGCGACTTGGCCTACATTACCGATGCTAACTCTATACCTGAGGCTGAGATGAAGAAACTAAGGGATGTTGAGGTTCTGGTGATTAATGCATTGCGTAAGGAGAAGCACATTTCGCACTTTAGCTTGCAGGAGGCAATTGATTTAATAAGCACCATAAAACCACGAACTGCCTACCTAACGCATATGGGACACCAAATGGGACTTTATCAGGAGGTGCAGAATGAGCTGCCAGCCAATATCTATTTGGCCTACGATGGCTTAACCCTAGACGTTTGATAAGTTGCTTGATATTTATTAGCTTTGTTTGGTTCACCAAACTGCTTGCCGAAGGTATGTCAGCCATTCATTCAATCAATCAACCACTTACCCTCAACCTTCAGAAGTTCCCAACAGTCAACCTAAATAATCACCGCCATGTTCACAAAACCCACCCTAATACTTGATGAGGCGAAATGTCGAAAGAATATTGAATATATGGCCCATAAGGCCAAACAGTTAGGTGTTACTTATCGCCCCCACTTTAAAACCCACCAAAGCATTGTGGTAGGTCGATGGTTCAGAGATTATGGCGTTGAAAGAATAGCAGTATCGTCGATACCCATGGCGCAGTACTTTGCTGCCGATGGGTGGGGTGATATCACCATAGCCTTTCCCTTTGTGAAGCAGCAAGCCGATGCCGTAAATGAGCTGGCTAATCAAATCAGTCTTACCCTCGTTGTCTCCTCAATAGATAATGCAAAGGATTTGGTTAGCCTAGTAGCTCACAGTGTAAATATTCTAATTGAAATTGATTCGGGGCAGGGGAGAACCGGGGTTCAACCATACGATTTGGAAAGCCTTGATAGCATTATCAACCTGCTCAACCAAAACTTACTTACCAATTTTGTAGGCTTTCTTACGCACGCAGGTCATTCCTATGGTGTAAGCGCACGGGATATTCGAGAGCTCAATAACCAAACCATTAGTAGGCTGTTGCCATTAAAGCAAAGGTATGCAAACGCCATAATCTCATACGGAGATACGCCCACCAGCGTTGTTGCCGATATATTTATGGGAATTGATGAGCTACGACCGGGCAACAATGCTTTCTTCGATATGCAGCAGGCATCGAATGTTATTTGCTCCCCCGAACAAATAGCTGTTGGCCTAGCCTGTCCTGTTGTGGCTAGGTATCCTAATCGAAATTTGGTGGCCATTTGGGGTGGTGCAGTTCATCTTTCTAAGGATTTTTATATTGATGCTGCCGGGAATAAATCGTTTGGCGCCATCTGTAGATTGAATGACGATGGTAGCTGGGGGCAACCCATTGGTGATTTGTACCTCGAGTCCATATCGCAGGAGCATGGAATGGTAAGGGTGGGTAGCCCCAAAGCAATGGAGAGTATAGGCGAAGACGACTTTCTCGTGGTGTTACCAGCCCATTCGTGCCTTACAGTTGATGCAATGGGGGAGTATTGGGTGAATGGAAAGTACACTAAGGCAATGCCGAGGTATTGAAGAATTCGGTGAAATTCTTCGCTATCTGAATCTTTAAATCTTCCGTTGTAATATTCAGCTTATCAGAGGCGACTTGGTATAACAGTTTGATATCAACACTTGAACTATCTGTCTCGAAAAACAACCTGCTGATTGGTATTGTGCTTATTGCCTGCGAAACTTTCGATTTACTATCGAGCAGCAAACTGCCTACAGATAGGTGAAACCCCTTTTCAACGAGCTGCATTGCCAGCTGGGCAGTACCATTAAACCCGTGAATGGCCATAGGTATATGCTTTGGTACTTTATTTACTGCGGATAGTAGCTCGTCCCAAGCCTTTACACAGTGAATTACAATTGGCATGCTATTGCTTGTAGCAAAACCCACTTGCTTCTCAAAACCCACAACCTGTTCCTCTAGTCTGGGGCCTTTTAGCTTATCGAGGCCAATTTCACCAACCCCAATAAACATACTATTTGAAGCTAAGGCCATTAGCTTGGCAATATCGTTATCAATACTTTTGATGTTAGCATTCCAAGGATGAATACCTGCAGTGAAATAATGATGAAGTGAACTGTCCCCTTCGGAAGGATCAATACTAGCAACTCCAATCACGTCCTTGTTTCGTGTTGTTGGGCGATGGGTGTGAAAATCGATATATACCCCTTTGTGCATAGCTGTTGTAATGGTCAGGGGCTATTCTCCAATAATTTTCACTAGAACCCTTTTTCTCCTTTTGCCATCGAACTCGCCATAAAATATTTGTTCCCAAGGGCCAAAATCGAGTTGACCCTCGGTAACAGCCACAACTATCTCGCGGCCCATAATGGAACGCTTTAAGTGGCCGTCGGCGTTATCTTCAAAGCCGTTATGCTTGTATTGCGAGTGGGGTTTTTCAGGGGCTAACTTTTCAAGCCACACCTCAAAATCGTGGTGCAGGCCCGACTCATCGTCGTTAATAAAAACGCTGGCGGTAATATGCATGGCGTTCACCAGCACCATTCCCTCCTTAATACCGCTTTCGTTTATGCACTCCTCAACATCAGGGGTGATGTTTATGTATTCTCTTCTACTTTTGGTCTCGAACCAAAGCTCTTTGCGGTAACTTTTCATGGCTATCAGTTTTTAAAGGCTATCAGTTAAATCGGTAAAACAAAAATAACAAATCGCGGCCAACATTTGGGTTAAAAAGTAAGCTATTTGTTTTTATGTAGAAATTGGTGGTATTAATAATCAGTCTAATTATATATTAGATTAGGCAAGGGTTTGGTTATTGAGAAATTTGAAATAATGATATAGTTTTGGGTGATTTTTATTTATCAACATAAATAATTATAACGATATGAGTATTAAAGGAACTGAAACCGAAAAGAACCTGCTGAAAGCTTTTGCAGGGGAGTCGCAAGCTAAAAATAGATACACCTATTTTGCAAAGGTGGCCAAGAAAGAGGGCTATGAGCAGATTGCCGAGCTGTTTATGCAAACGGCAATGCAAGAGGAACAGCATGCTAAAGTGTTCTTCGGGTTTTTGGAAGGTGGAATGGTTGAGATCACCGCATCGTACCCTGCTGGTGTAATTGGTACAACAGCCGAAAACCTAAAGGCTGCGGCTATGGGTGAGCATGAGGAGTGGGCCGACCTATACCCCGTATTTGCCGAGATTGCTGAAAAGGAAGGGTTTAAGAAGGTTGCCACGGCATTTAAAATGATTGCTAAGGTTGAGAAGGAGCACGAGGAGCGCTACCTTAAGCTGCTAAAGAATATTGAGGAGAATAAGGTGTTTGAGAAGGACGAGGAGGTTGTTTGGATGTGTCGTAAGTGCGGATATCATCACAAGGGAAAAAAAGCCCTTAAGAATTGTCCTGCATGTCAGCACCCCACGGAGTACTTCGAGGTATTGGCCGAGAATTACTAGCTTTAAGATACTTACCAAAAAGCGAGGCTGCCAATGTTGGCAGCCTCGCTTTTTGTATTTAACTGGTTGCTACTTCTTTACCTTAATGGTACATCCAATGGCCTTGGTTTCGGTAACGCTAGGCTTTTTACCCTCGAGCAATGCATCAATTGCATCGGCCAAGTAGGTTTCGGTTACCTGCGAGGCATCGCGATAGTTATTGTCAATGGCACCAATATACTCAACAATTAGTTCCTTCCCCTTTTTGCTCAGAAGGTATACATGGGGTGTGCGGGTTGCACCGTACACTGGGTAAATTTTCTGGCCTTTATCGAACAGGTATGCAAATGGGAAGCCCTTCTCGTTAGCCCTCTCAATCATCTTATCGTAGCTATCCTGTGGTTGAACTTCAGGATCGTTCGGATTGATAGCAATTACGGGAAAACCTTTGGGAGCATACTTGTTGTGGAGTTCAATCATCCTATCCTCGTAGGCTACCACGTAGGGGCAGTGATTGCATGAAAAGATTACGACAAAACCCTTGGCGTTGGTGTAGTCGGCCATCGACACCATTTTTCCGTCCACATTTTTAAGGCTAAAGTCAATCGCCTTGTCGCCAATTTTATAGCCTTGGCCTAATGCTGTGGTTGCTGCTAGAGCAATCATTGAAATGAATAAAAAAACTTTTTTCATAGCGATATTTGTTTTGGTTAGTTGTCAGTTAAAAATCGAAGGACGTAACAGCATCCTTTAGCTCCTGATAGGTAAATTCCTGCTCAAAGAACTTGCGTTGGTGCCTGTTGTAAATTAACGTTGCAGGTATTGAACCGCTCCAGCTAGGGTCAACCTGATTGATCCATCGGTTGGCATCGGGGTCATCAAGCATCACAATCTTCGATTGTATTTTATTCTTCTCCACAAAGGGGAGCAACCTATTCTCGTAATGATTGGGGAAATCGAGGTTAATAAGGATAACCTTTAGCTTGCTATCAGCAAATTCGGCTGCAATCTGCTCAAAGTATGGTATCTCCTTAACGCAAGGAGCGCACCATGTTGCCCAAAAGTTCACAACGTAAAGGGTGTCCGTTTCTTTGTGAAGTAGAGGTTTTACTCCCTCAAAATCAACAATAGCAATTGGGGCTTTACATGATTTTTCATTGTCTGCTTCACTCTTTCCGTTACTCTGATTCGTACCACATGATATGGTAAAAATTGCTAATGTAAGTACAACTAAAATTATTCGCATTTTATTGAGAATATGAAGTATAACAACTGTTTAGTGTAAAAATACAACATAACAACAAAATGTCAATAATTATGTTTAAATCTTAACTGTTTTTATAATACCTTTGATTAGATATAATTACACAAACTACCTAAATTACCTTAATCTATTAGCCCTATGATATCAAAAGTTAACACACTCAGTCTCACTGTAATGATTGGAACACAACTACTTGTTGGCTGTAAGTCGCAACCAACACCTCCAGTAGCCACCAAAGTGCCTCATGAGCTGGTGATGCATAACGACACTCGTATTGACCCTTACTACTGGATGAACCAGCGCGATAGCGAAGAGGTGATAGAGTACCTTAACCAGGAGAATGCCTATACCGAGGCCGTGATGAAGGGTACTGAAAAACTTCAGGAAGCACTATTCCAAGAGATTAAGGGTCGTATTAAGGAGCAGGACGAATCGGTTCCCTACTTCGAGAATGGGTACTACTATTACTCCCGTTACGATGAGGGTAAGGAGTACCCCATCTACTGTCGTAAGAAGGAGAGCCAGGATGCCCCCGAAGAGATAATGCTAGATGTGAACCAAATGGCCGAGGGCTATGCTTACTACTCGGTGGTGGGGGTTAACGTATCGCCAAACAATAATATTGTTGCATTTGGAGTCGACACCGTAAGCCGGAGGCAGTATACAATCTATTTTAAAGATCTAGAAACTGGCGAGCTGCTCAATAGTAAAATTCCCAATACAACAGGGGGGATTGCCTGGGCCAACGATAACAATAATGTTTTTTACACGATTATTGACGAGGCTCTTCGCCCGCATCAAATTTATAGGCATAGCGTAAGCGACGAGGGTAGCGAAAACGATGCCCTGGTTTACGAAGAGAATGATGAGACCTTCCGTGCATTTGTTTACAAATCAAAATCGAAAGAGTATATTATGTTTGGCTCGGGTAGCACGCTTAGCACCGAGTTCAGCTACCTAAGCGCAAATAATCCATTGGGTAAGCCTAAGGTTATTCAGCCCCGTGAAAAGGGTTTGGAGTACTCAGTAACCCATTTCGGAAACAAGTTTTATATCATCACAAACCTCGATGCCAAAAACTTTAGGTTGATGGAAACACCTGTAACCCGTACCGAGAAAAAGAATTGGAAAGAGGTGATACCCCACAGGACCGATGTGCTTTTATCGGGCATTGAGGTTTTCAAAAACTTTTTGGTAATTGACGAGCGCAAGGATGGGCTTAAGCAGCTGCGAATTATAGATCAGCAAACCCGTAAGGAGCACTACCTTAACTTTGGCGAGGAGGTGTATAGCGCCTGGATATCCATAAACCCAGAGTACGACACCCCACTGCTTCGCTATGCGTATACCTCTATGACCACACCTTTCTCAACCTACGACTACAATATGGCCACTGGAGAAAAAATACTGCTGAAGCAAACCGAGGTTGTGGGAGACTTTTCTCCAGAAAACTACGAAACCAAGCGTCACTGGGTGGAGGCACGCGATGGTAAAAAGATACCAATCTCGGTGGTGTACCGAAAAGGAGTTCAACAGGATGGACAAAACCCTGCGTTGATCTACGGTTATGGCTCCTATGGCGCATCCATGGATCCCTACTTCAGCTCGGCGCGCTTAAGCCTGCTCGACAGGGGTTTTGTTTACGTTATTGCCCACATCAGGGGAGGTGAGGAGCTCGGTCGCGAGTGGTACGAGGATGGCAAGCTGCTTAAGAAGATGAATACCTTCACCGATTTTATCGATTGCTCACAATTCCTTGTAGATAGTAAGTATACCAACCTCGATAAGCTTTTTGCGATGGGTGGCAGCGCTGGTGGATTGCTAATGGGCGCCGTGGCCAACCTTCGCCCCGATTTGTACAAGGGGATGATTGCACAGGTTCCCTTTGTTGATGTTGTAACCACTATGCTAGACACATCAATTCCACTAACCACCGGCGAGTACGACGAGTGGGGAAATCCCAACGATGAGGAGTACTACCTCTACATGAAGTCATACTCTCCTTACGATCAGGTAACGGCGCAAGATTATCCTAATATGCTGGTAACAACAGGCTATCACGACTCGCAGGTGCAGTACTTTGAACCAGCCAAGTGGGTTGCCAAGCTGCGCGACACCAAAACCGACGATAATATCCTGCTGTTTAAAACAGATATGGATGCAGGCCATGGTGGAGCCTCTGGACGCTTTAAATCGCTCCGCGATGTGGCTTTCGAGTACGCATTTATGCTATACCTACTGGGCATTAATAGCTAGATGTATATAGTAAATTCACCAGCCAAGGCCTTTAGACCCTGGCTGGTTTTTTTATGCCATTTTTTAAGCATATGTTTTGCCTTTTCCAATTTTTCATTACATTTATCAATACTAAAACAATATTTACACGATATGAAGAGAATACTGGTTGTGTCGCAGCGTAATTCGTGCCGGTCGCAAATGGCCGAGGGGTGGTTAGGCTACTATGGTAAAGGCGAGGTGATTGTCGATAGCGCAGGAGTAATACCAACGGAGCTCGATATGTTTGCCGCAAATGCTATGACCGAGGCCATTATCGATATAAGTGCTTACAAAGCCAAAGGTATTCCTCAGGTTAGCGACAATGAGTATAGGTACGTATTGGTTTTATCCTCAGATATTAAGCAGGTTCTCCCTGTATTTAAAGGAAACCCACGGGTTTACGAGTATCCATTCCCCGATGTGGCTGGGCTTGAAATAGAGAAGGAGGAGGAGAAGAAAAAAGCCTACGCCGAGCTGCGCGATGAGCTGGAAAACTTCTGCTTCGATTTTATCCATCAAAAAATTAAACTCCTAATGTAGACTGCTCCATGGTACAACAGGTGAACATTAAGTTGCCTCCATTTCCCCGAGGCTTCCATCTGGTTACTCACCTGGTTGAGCAACAGCTTCCCAGTCTGCCCAGCACTGGGGTTTTGCATCTTTTTATACAGCACACCTCGGCTGGGATTACCATTAACGAGAATGCTGACCCTACCGTTCGTGACGATTTCAACGAGTTTTTCAACAGGCTGGTGCAAGAGCGCCAACCTTGGTTCAAGCACAACTATGAGGGCGATGATGATATGCCCGCTCACCTAAAAGCATCACTCGTTGGTTTTAATGTTAGCATACCAATAACCAATGGAGCGCTCAACTTGGGAACCTGGCAAGGCATATACCTTTGTGAGTTCCGAAACAGGGGTGGTGTGCGCAGGATAATCGCCAGTATTGTAACGTAAGGATTATGATGTTTGACTTACTTTTTGCAGCTCCGTCTGACATAGCGTAAAATCGTATGTTGTAAAACTGTTGCTCGCATATTACAAAATTTAGCTTAAATCGGAGGTCTGGTTGTGATTGTTCGAAATATGTCATACTTTTGCTTTCAATATTTTTGATAATTTGATATTTTTTGAAAAAACAATAACTTCCCATTTGATACAAAAATAAATTGGTATGGATAAACTTCTTTTACTAGGCGACGAGGCAATTGCTCAGGGCGCCATCGATGGAGGCCTTTCGGGTGTATACGCATATCCCGGCACCCCATCAACCGAAATTATGGAGTACGTGCAGGCTTCGAAGCAGGCTGCCGAGCTTGGAATTCATCGTGAGTGGTCGGCCAACGAAAAAACTGCTATGGAATCGGCCATTGGAATGTCCTACGCTGGCAAGCGTGCGCTGGTTTGCTTTAAGCATGTGGGCCTAAACGTTGCTGCCGATGCGTTTATTAATGCATCTATCACTGGTGTAAACGGTGGGTTGGTTGTGCTTTGCGCCGACGATCCCTCGATGCACTCATCGCAGAATGAGCAGGATTCAAGGTTCTACGCAAAGTTTGCCATGATTCCAATCCTTGAGCCATCCAACCAACAGGAGGCTTACGATATGACCTACTCGGCTTTTGAACTATCCGAGAGGCTTAATGTTCCTGTAATGCTTCGCATAACTACCCGTTTGGCCCACTCAAGGTCGGGTGTTGGTCGCAAAGAGGTAAAGGCTCAAAATGGTATGCGTTTACCTTCCGATCCGAGGCAATTCGTTTTGCTACCTGCCATTGCAAGGGTAAACTACAAGAAGCTGCTTAATACGCAACCCTTAATGGATACTTTGGCCGAAGAGTCTAAGTTCAACACTTTATCCAAAGGGAAAAACAACAAGCTGGGGATTATTGCTGCAGGTATAGCCTATAACTACCTTATGGAGAACATTGCTGAGGGCGACTACTCAGTGCTTAAACTATCGCAGTATCCCATTCCGCCCAAGCAGGTGCGTGAGCTATACGAGCAGTGCGACGAGCTGCTGATTCTTGAGGATGGTTATCCAATTATTGAGGAAATGATCAAAGGTTTCCTTAACCTAGGCAAGCCAATTCATGGTCGTTTAGATGGAACAGTGCCCCGTGATGGTGAATTGAACCCTGCTATAGTTGCCAAAGCTCTTGGCTTGGAGGTGTACGAAGGCATGCCAATTCCTGAAGTTGTAAAAAAACGTCCACCATCACTTTGCTTGGGTTGCGGACACCGCGATGTGTATATTGCCCTTAACGAGGCGCTCGAGGAGTACGGAACAGGACGGGTTTTTGCCGACATTGGATGCTATACCCTTGGCGCTTTAGCACCTTTCAATGCTATCAACTCATGTGTTGATATGGGCGCATCAATTACTATGGCCAAAGGAGCAGCCGATGCTGGTCTTGTTCCTGCCGTTGCCGTAATTGGCGACTCAACTTTTACCCACAGCGGTATGACCGGCCTGCTCGACGCTGTTAACGAGAATTCTCCCATCACCGTTATCATCTCCGATAACTCAACCACCGGAATGACAGGAGGACAAACATCATCGGCATTTGGACGCATAGTTGAGATTTGTAAAGGTATTGGAGTTGACCCTGAGCATATCCACGTGATGAACCCGCTGAAGAAGTTCCATGAGGAGAATGTTCAGATCATGAAAAAGGAGCTTTCATACCAAGGCGTATCGGTTCTAATTCCTCAGCGTGAATGTATACAAACATTTGCACGCAGGAAGAAGGCAGAGAAAAAATCCGCTGGCAAAAACTAATCGGTTCACAGATAAAAAGCATAAATATGAAAACAGACATAATACTTGCAGGCGTTGGAGGCCAAGGAATTCTATCCATTGCGGCGGGCATAGGGTTAGCTGCTGTTAAAACTGGGCTATACATCAAGCAAGCCGAGGTTCATGGTATGAGCCAGCGTGGAGGCGATGTGCAGTCGCACCTAAGAATTTCCGACAAGCCCATCTCTTCGGATCTAATTCCACAGGGCAAGGCCCATTTAATCCTTTCGGTTGAACCCATGGAGGGGTTACGTTACCTTCCATTCCTTAGTAAGGATGGCTGGTTGGTAACTAACATTACCCCATTCAATAATATTACCGATTACCCCGAAGTGGATGCTATTCTGAAGGAGATTAAGAAGATACCAAACCACATTGCACTCGATGCCGATGCCATTGCCAAGGAGGCCGGTTCTTCAAGATCCTCTAACATTGTAATGCTAGGCGCAGCATCACCATTCATCGATATTGAATTTGATAAGCTAGAGGATGGCATACGCCAGTTGTTTGGCCGCAAGGGCGAGGAGGTGGTTGAGGTAAACCTAAAGGCTCTTCGTGCTGGCCGCGAGTTTTCGCAGAAAAACAGGTAGTAAGATTTTCTAGCACATATTACCATAATGCACGGATTACACGGTTGCTATACCGCTGTAGTCCGTGTTTTTTAATCACAGATTAGTCATTAGGAGTTCTGCGAACTAATGGCTTAGCTGGGTTTAACCCTCCCGATGAATCGGGACAAGCTGATTTAGAAAAACTAAAATTGTTAGTATTTATGATTACAATTTTTTTGTTTTTATTCATCGATTTGTCAAATTAACTCCCATATAATCAATGCATAAACTGTGTATTTTTCTAAGGCGGTCAATAGATAAAGAATCGCTAATGACAACCGAAGCGAAGCGTAGCTCAGCGTTAGCTAAATTTGGGTTAATAAGTTGACAACTATCACCTTATTGCAAAAGGAAGGTAAAAGCCAGTAGGCATAAGGGTATTGTTGATATGTTTTACCCTTTGTTAATATAATTTAATTCACATACTTACTTATTGCTTGTAATAATTAGTAAATTCGCCGCGTAAAGGAGCGTAACTGCATATGAAAGAAGACAGCGAATTTTATTACAACCCCGAGGAGGCCATGGAGATTGTGCAGAAGTATGAGGATATGCTTCGTCACAACCGTAGTTTTTTCTTCGACGTTGTAGATTTTGAAAATATAATCGATTACTACATAAGTTCCGACGACTCGCAACGGGCATCGGAGGCTGTGGATATTGCATATAATATGCATCCATACTCTTCCGAAATTCAGATGAAAAAGGCTGAACTACTGGTGCTCGATAAAAAGTACACCGAGGCTCTCGATATACTTAAAGTACTTGTAAAAATTGAACCCGAGAACAGCGAGATCCACTACCTAAAGGGGCAGTCACATCTAGCGCTGGGCGATCAAAAGAGTGCTCATGAGTCATTTTGGTATGCTACCAATTCGTACTCAGAAGATAAAGTGGATCTTCTTTACCGCATTGCATCCCTTTATCAGGATATTGATGAGGATAACTACGCCTTACGCTACCTATTGTATGCTCATAGCCTAAACAGGCGAGCACTTGGTGTTCTTTTTGAACTAGGTTTTTGCTACGAGCGCTTGGGCGACCTGCAGAAAAGCGAAGAGTATTACAACTTATATCTCGATATTAACCCATTCTCAACTAGTGTATGGTACAACCTGGGCATTGTGCATACCCGAAAGGGTGAATTTGCCAAGGCGCTCGAGGCTTACGACTTTGCTTTGGCTGTCGACCCAGTAAATGCATCAGCTTTACACAATCAGGCCAATACGTACGCTACTATTGAGAAGTATGCCGAGGCTGCCGAATCGTTCGTCGAGCTGCTTAAGTATGAACCCGAAAACCCTAGGATATTCGCCTCAATTGGTGAGTGCTTTGAGAAGCTTGGACAGTTCGATAAAGCATTTGAGATGTACCACAAGTGCCTTGAGTTTGATGCAGACTACGCCGACGCCTACTTTGGAATGGGCGTGGCCCACCTGAAGCAGGAACAACTTACCCAGGCGCTTGACAGCATGAAGAAAACCATATCGATTGAACCCGATAACTATGACTACTGGTTGGGGCTGGCCAAGGTGCTTTTTGAGATGGGATCGGACAAGGAGGCCATGGAAGCATACCGTGAGGCTTCCAGCCTTAATCCCGATGAGCCCGACGCCTACATCGGTATTGCCGAACTTCTGCTTTTTGAGGAGAAGTTTGTTTCGGTGGAAGAGTTATACCACGAGGTAAACGAAAAATTTTCTGATAATTCAGCGCTTAAGGTGTTGTATGCTGCAGCACTCTATTTGCAGCGCAAATCAAAGTTAGCCCTAACAGTGCTTAAGCAGGCAAAGAAACTTAACGTGTTTGCAGTTGATGAGTTTTTTGCCGTTGTTTCAATTATCGACGACCCAAAATTTCTACAGCAGCTAAAATCAATTTAGCCTTTATTTCTTTAACCTAAAGTACCTGAAAAATGTTAAAATCAATTCCTAATCTGCCCAGCCGGGAAGAGAAACCCCGTACCAAAGGTTTAACCATGGTTATGGACAAAGGGTTGAGCCAACGCGAGTTGGAAGATATGGTAAGCGTGGCCGGCGAATATATCGATATGGTCAAGTTTGGCTTTGGAACAGCATTGGTAACCCCAAATATTGCCAAAAAAATATCCTTTCTGCAGCAGAACGGAATTAAGCCCTACCTTGGTGGTACCCTTTTTGAAGCCTACATTGCCCGTAACATGTTCGACGATTATCAAAAGCTTCTTAATAAGCTCGGCCTCGAAATGGCCGAGGTATCCGATGGAACCCTCGAGATGCATCATGATATTAAGTGCGACTACATTAGCAGGCTGGCCAAGCAGGTAACTGTTATTTCGGAAGTTGGATCAAAGCAGGCTGGCGTTGTTATTCCCAATAGCGATTGGGTGAGTATGATGAAGAGCGAGCTCGAAGCAGGCTCATGGAAGGTTATTGCCGAAGCCCGCGAGGGAGGAAACATAGGGATTTACAAGTCGGATCATTCTGCCAACACCGAGCTAATTGACGATATTATGCAGAACCTTAGTATGGACGATGTGCTTTGGGAGGCTCCTCTTAAAAACCAGCAGGCTTGGTTTATCAACCTGCTAGGAGCCAACGTAAACCTTGGAAACATTGCACCCAACGAGGTAATTGCTCTTGAGTCGTTACGACTTGGCCTTAGGGGCGATACCTTCTTTCAGTATCTTAAGTAGGCGTTGCTGCTTTTACCTATCATTACTATGAATCATATAATTTTAAATCACATCATCTATGCCCTTAAGGGTATGGGGATGGGGGCTGCTAACGTAATCCCAGGTGTTTCGGGAGGTACCGTTGCTCTTATTACCGGAGTATTTGAGCGGATAATCAATGCCATTAAGTCGTTCGATGGCAAAGCCATTAATCTCTTCTTTAAAGGGCGATTTAAGGAGCTACTTGCTCATGTCGATTTTTTCTTTCTGCTTGCCCTTGGCGGTGGAATGATTATTAGCATTGTTAACTTAGCTCGTATACTAAAGTTTCTTTTTGCTACCTACCCCATTTTTATTTGGGCATTTTTCTTCGGACTTATTTTAGCCTCTATATACTACGTGGGTAAGACAATCACGAAATGGAGCCTTAGCGTTGTTGTTTCGTTTATTTTTGGCTCAGCCATTGCCGTTTGGATTACATTCATGAATCCTGCAACACAAAACGATTCGTTCTTGTACCTTATGGTATGTGGAGTGGTTGCGGTTTGTTGTATGATTCTACCTGGTCTTTCCGGATCGTTTGTGCTAATTCTTATGGGAAACTACGAGCTGGTTATGATTGATGCTGTAAACGAGGGAAATATTAGCGTGCTGGGGCCAGTTGTTTTGGGCGGTGTGATTGGTATAATTACGCTTTCGCATCTGCTCTCATGGGTGTATAAAAGATTTAAGGATCAAACCATCTCCACCCTAACTGGGTTCATACTGGGCTCGCTTAGCATCCTTTGGCCATGGAAAAATGAAATACATAAGATGGATGAGGTTGGCAATCTATTGCTGAAGGATGGAGAGCCAATAGTGCAGGGGTACGATCTGTTTATTCCCCATTCTCTAAATTCCGAAGTTGTTATTGCAATATTTTTAGCAATTGCTGGTTATTTGGTTATTGCCCTAATGGAGCGAATTGCCAATGTTAAGCCCAATGATTAACCCTAATATTACCTAGTATGAAAAAGTACACTTTGTTTTTTGTAATGTCCATATTGGTTTTCGGTAGCTGTTCTGTTACCGATAGGGCGATGCAAACCCCAAATTATCACATTGAGTTTTATAAGTCCGATTTCGAGTACTCTCCACAGGTTACAGCCGAGGCAACTATGGTTAGGGTTTTGGGGATTGATTGGTCAAGACTTTTCAATTGGAATTCAGCCACCATTTCAAATTCCAATGAGTTCTCATCGCCAAACCTAGATGTTTCAGTTGGCACAACCGTGTTGGTCGACCCCATAGTGGGTGTAGTATCAGCAATAATTCCTGTGCTAGGCGATCAGGTGAAGGGTGGGGTTCGGTCGTATGCCCTTTACAATTTAATGGCCGAAAATCCGGGATACGACGTGGTAGTTTATCCTCAGTACGAAGTGAAAAAGTACATAGTTCCAATTTTTTACTCCAAACGAACGGCTAAGGTAACAGCGCGTTTAGCAAAAATTAAATAGTAATTTTGGTGTCACTCAATTTGTAATAATGTTTAGGAAGTTATTCGCTTTTTATTTACTACTAGCTACTGCAGGAGGTACGGCCACAGGTCAAAACTGTACGGTTAAGCAGATCAACTTTAAGAGTGGAGAGAAGGTTACCTACAGAGCGGTTTACAATTGGGGTTTTATATGGGTAAATGCTGGCGATGTAGAGTTTCTTGTTCGTGATACCACATACATGCAGCAATCGGCGCTTCACCTTGTATCAAGAGGATGGAGCCTTAAAAAGTACGATTGGTTCTACAAGGTGCGCGACAGTTTCGAGTCCATTGTGCATCCTAAAACACTACAACCCTACTGGTTTGAGCGCGATACCTACGAGGGCGGTTTTGAGGCTTACAATCGGTACATATATAAACGTGATGAGGGTATCCTCGATATTATAAGCCATACTTCCGATAGGCCCTATAAGCGCGACTTGCTTCCCCTTAAAGACTGTACGTTCGATGTGGTTAGCGCCATATACTACTGCCGCACATTGGATTTCGACAAGTACAAAAAGGGTGATAAAATTCCAATCACTATGGCTATCGACGATGAGGTGTTCGATCTTTTCCTCAGGTATAAGGGTAAGGAGCGGCTTAAAACTCGCGATGGCACAGTTTTTAACACTATTCGCTTCTCGGCATTGCTTGTTGAGGGCACCATTTTTAAAGGCGGAGAGGATCTTGAGGTGTGGGTTACCGACGACGACAATAGGGTGCCCGTGTTGGTTGAGGCAAAGATCCTTGTGGGCTCGGTAAAAGCTGTGCTTACTGGTATGGAGGGGTTAAAGCATCCCGTAACTTCAATTGTAAAATAGTAACCCTAGAATAATTTTCTTAATATTTCACTAATCTAAACCCTATAAAAATGAAGAAAACATTAAAGTTTAAGCAAGTAGTAACCCTACTCTTTGCATTAGCAATGCCCGTTGCCCTTTTTGCATCGGATATCACCCTAAGGCTGAATTTTGACAAAGGGGCTGATGTTAAGTACAGCTCTGTAACAAAGCAAGTGATAACCCAAACCGTAAGCGGTATGCAGCAGGTGATTAATCAGGATCAGACCTTTGAGTTTACCGTAAGCCCCAAGGGTAAGGAGGTTAACGGTAATTTTAAAGCAGCCATTACCTTCAACCGCATTGCTGTTGATATGAAGATGCAGGGAATGGAGATGTCCTTCGATTCTGACGATGACTCGGGCAGTGCTGCGGCAAATCCTCAGTTCCTCGTTTTTAAAGCCATGGTGGGTAAAAGTGTTATGGCATTAGTATCGCCCATGGGCGAGGTGTTAGAGGTTAATGGCGTTGACGAAATGCGGAGTCAAATGATTAACGAGGTGGGTGGTGGTGCTCAGGCCGAGCAAACCATTGGTGCTGCCATAAATGACGAGGCTATTAAGCAGATGTTTGCTGGCGCTTTTGTTGCTTTTCCCGAAAAAGCAATTAGAACTAGCAGCAGCTGGACCGAGAATAAATCAATAGAGAATCAGTTCACGCTCAATACTATCAACAACTACACCGTTCTCTCGCTTAGCAACAATGAGGTTAAGCTAACCCTTTCGGCTACCATGTCTACCGTTCCTGGCAATAAAAGCAACATGATGGGAATGGATGTTACTTATAACCTATTTGGAACCACATCGGGTACAATAACGCTTAATCCCAAAACCGGAATGATTAGCGAATCGGTAATGGATCAAAATATCAACGGCAGTATTGCCGGTGATATGATGGGCCAAAAGCTCGATATTCCTATGGCTATTACCTCAAAAACAACCGTAAAGCAGTTGTAGTATTAAAATTTATCGATTTTTTAAGGGGGATTTGCCGAGGCAAGTTCCCCTTTTTCGTTAGGGAAATACTTTTACTGCCAATCCCAGCTCAATGTAATCGGCAAGGTTCCAATGTGTTTTCAGCGCTAGATGTGCCCACAGACTTGGAGTTAGTTGGTAGCGTAACCCAACCCGTTGGTAAACCCACTGGTTTCTGATATCTCTGCTGAGGTTATGGTAGTATCCTCCAAAATGTAGGATAAGCGATAGCCGGTCGAGAATAATTTCGGCATTTGCTGCCACGCCTAGCTTAGCTAGCTCCCAGTCCGATTTGTATGCAACATTATTTCTTTCTAGAATGGCTCCGTGCGATTGGTCGCACATATAATCAAGTGAAGCACCGACTCTAAAAAGCGATGACCATAATGGGTAGCTATATTCAATTGAACCTGAAGCAACATTGTACTTTGGGCCACCATAATCCAGAGCTTCTTTGTAAAAACCAGAAAATGTTAGTAATAACCTATTTTTAATGTCATCTTGTTGAGGTAGCCCATTATGTTCCATATTGCTAATAATACTGCCATACCGTACTCCAACCGACATAAGCATGTAGTTTAATCCATAGTTAGGCTTTTTTACACTACCATTGGAGAAGTGAACCAAATGACCCCCTCCATAGAACCCTAGATTTGGACTTGCCTGATAGTTTACCCTTAGGCCCAAATCCACATAAACATTAATATGGGTAGATATGGCCGTGTTGAGGCTGTTGTGTAGGGGATGGTATATTTTAGGCATAAACCCAATGCCTGCTCCAGCATAGAAATCGGACGAGAATCGTTTGGTTTGCCTTACTACAGGAACGGCAATGAATGGCGATACTACATGCGAATTTCCCAGTGTATTGCTATGGCCTAAGTCCATAAACATATACGAAAGACCAACCGCTGGAAAGCGATATACGCTTTGCCATAGTTTGTCCCCACTGGTGTTCTGTATTAATGATACTCTTATTGCTTGTGCAGGAGATTGCTTAAGAGCGGCCATTTCGGGGTGATGATACTGTAGATAACCCCAGTAAAAGTCGAATGATAAGGCCTGATTGTTGAATGGTTCTGTGGGCTCAGGAATAATTGCCCAACCTCGGAAACTCAATATTAGTATGGTTAATATGATGGCGTAAAGACGTTGCATTGCAATTATTGCTTGTTGAGCTAAGGTAAACTTTTCTTCAATAAAAAAAGCAGTCGAAGTATATGACTGCTTTTATAGAGGGTATTTTATCTTTTTGATTATTGAATAAGCACTCGTTTTGCTACCCTATTACTCGATGTATTTACAACAACAAAGTAAATTCCACTTCGAATACCGTTTGGCCTATTCCATACCAGCGTGTTTTCACCTTGCAAAATGTTTCCTTGGTGAATTGTGGATAGTAGCCTGCCACTTATGTCGTAGAGTTTTATATCAACCTTTTCTGGCTTCTCAGAGTAAATGGACACATTCAGCTGGCTACTGGCTGGATTTGGCCATAGGTTTATGTCCATGGGTTTACCTATATTCTCAATAATGGGAGCATCCACAATGTAGTCTTCTCTGTTTATAGGTGATGTAGTGTAAATCCGATACTCGCTGGGCGCCATACTGAATGTTTGGCTTATATTGGTTATATCAACTTCGGTTTGGGTATAGTACTCGTGCCACTGGCCTGTATTGGGAAACGATACCGAAATATCCCTTCGCGTAACATCAAAGTTACCCACTATAACCACATTCATATCCTCATGCATAAGCGTAATTCTTTTGCCGGCGCCTGCTAACGAAACCGAGAAGTTATCGGTTGTAAATGCTGGGTAATCCTTACGCAGGGCAATAAGTTCGGCCCAAGTGCTGTATAAACTTCGTCTTCCTCCATCTTCAAAATATTCCCATCGAATGGGCTTTCTTCCGGTTCTGCCGTTCTGATCAATGGGAACCTCATAGCCTAGCTCACCGAACTGCCATATCATTTTTGGCCCGGGGATAGTGAAAAAGAAAACCCCAGCTAGCTTTTGTCGTGTAATTCCTACCCCCAATGTTTTAACATCATGGTACTGATTGCTGCTATTACCATAGGTAAGATTTTTGTACATCATCCTCTCCTCATCGTGGCTCTCCATATAGCCCACCAGATGTGGATAGTTGTAGCCCCTTTGCTTGTATGATACTTGATTGAAGTTGGATGTTGATAACCAACCCATACTGGCCTCAGAGTAGGCGTGGTTCATATTGCCCCAAATAAGCATTCCTTTGCCCTCAGAGGCTTTATACTCAGCTAGTTCACGTTCCTCAGTGTTGTCAGTAAAATGCTCAAGGATTACGTATGCGTTTGGATTTACTTCCCAGATGTAGTCGGCATAGCTTTTCAGTATGCCAATGCGTTGCTCGTCGTAGTCGGAGCCTTGGTTGCCTGTTTGGTCATTGGTAAATCCTTTGGTAAAATCGAATCGGAATCCATCTACCTTAAATTCGGTTAGCCAGAATTCGTTGACCCTATTCACAAAATCGATGGTGTAGGGGCTCTGGTGATCAAAATCGTATCCCCAGCACCAGGGCTCATGTGGACAAGTTTGGTTATACCATGGGTTATCGGCAGTTGGCTTTACGCCATCGAAATACATTTGAACCAATGGCGACTGGCTAAAGGAGTGGTTAAGCACCATATCAATAATAACCGCCATGCCGCGCTTATGGCACTCGTCGATAAACTTTTTGTAGTTGTTTTTAGTGCCGTAGGCCTTGTCGGTGGCAAAGTAAAAGCTTGGGTTGTACCCCCAGCTGTCGTTACCCTCAAACTCGTTGATGGGCATTAGCTCAATGGCGTTTACGCCAAGGGTTTCGAGGTAATCGAGCTTGTCGAGAACAGTTATGATGTAATCGTCATCAACAAAATCGCGGATATGTAGCTCGTAAATAATCAGTTCACCCTTGGGTGGAGCAACAAAATCGGTTACTTCCCACTGGTACTCTTCGGGTGCAATTTGAAGAACCGAAGCAATTCCCGTGGTTTTTCCCTCGGGATAGCTAATTAGGTTGGGATAGGTTGTGCTACTGATGTACTTGTCGTTCCATGGGTCGCTCACCTTCTCGGTGTAAGGATCAGCTAGCTTAATCTCCCCATCTATCCAGTACTGATAGATATACTCCTTTGCAGGCTCTAAGCCTGTTATTGTTAACCAGTGGTGCTTACCGTCGGGGGTGCGGTTCATTAAGTATGTTTCGTCGAGTAGCCAATCGCTAAAATCGCCAATGGCGAAAACAAACTCCTTTATCGCCGGGGGGTCGTGTAGCACAAGAGTTACCTCATCGTTTCCGGTTATGTTAATGCCAGGTATAACTCCCTCCGGTAGGCTGGCTACGGGCACATCGCCACCAAGTACATAGAAGTAGCTTGAATCGGCTACTTCTTCAGTTCCGTCGGTGGCTACAGCCTTTACCCATTGCAACCCGTGGTTGCTAATGGTGTGGGTATATTCAATTTGGTTGGTAGATGAGGTGGATACCTCGTTACCATCAATAAAGAGTGAAATACTTGTTGAGTTATTTGCCTGAACATCAACAGTAACATTGCTCCCAAATGCATAGAAAGGTTTTTCCTTATCGGGGGATTTTATCTTTACCGATAAACCCTCTTCCACAACATCTAAATAGATATCGGAACCCCCAGTAGCCCTGCCCGTTTTAGTACCATCTGTATTTCTAAAAACAAAAGCGAGTTTTTCAATAGTTTCATTTTCAGGAACACCATAGAATTCCCTTATGTTGGGGCTTAAGCTAAGAGTGTAAATGTTTTCGCTAGTTTTGGTTAACTTTGCCTTTTCCAAGTTGACGTTCCATGCGGCAATGACATATCTCCAGTCTGATAGATCAGTGCTTTTATTGGTGATAACGCCGGTATGAGCGTAAACATCGTCACCTGAATAGTCCTTTAGCCCACCGTTTCCTTGATCGGCATGGAAAGTAATAATCACAGCATCCGAAGACGTTGGAAGGGCAGGTTCTGAAGTTATTTGACTGAAACCTAGCAACGTTAGTGAGGTAAATAGTAGAGATGTAATGTGTCTTTTCATACGCATTAATTTATTGTATGATACTCGTTGGTATAAGAAGCATCGCAGTTAAGGGGTCAAGGGTAATAGCACTACCTTTTACAGTTTCTCCTGTAATAAGATTAAGGAATCCCGAGTTCTTGTCAATTGGAAAATCAACAGGATATGTTTCTAGATTGAAAAGCACGTATAGGGTATCTGTTTCATTAAATCTTTTATAAGCAAGTGTTTTGCCATTGGCTATTATGAATTCAATATCTCCGTTAGATAAAACTTGATTGTTTTTTCTGATTTCGATTAACTTCTTGTAGTAGCCAAACATCTCGTTATTAAATTTTACCTCATCAACTGCCTTGTCGTGGGGTGTAACACCATACCTTGTTTCTGGTTCAAATGAAAAATCTGACCACCAGAGTGGCTTTCGACAATCGGGGTCATCGGCTCCCCACATTCCCATTTCCTCACCGTTCCAAATATGTGGTGCCCCAGGAATAGTGAATTGGTGAAGTAGGTATAGCATTACTCTTTGGTAAGTGTCACTATCGGGTTTTCCTGCTATGTAGTGTGGATTATCGTTCAATTTCACACCGTATTTATATTTACTTGGGTTGGCAAAGCATGTTAGTAAGCGAGGAGAATCATGTGTTGTAGCTGTGTTCATCATCGCATTTCGGAATTCTCTACCAACCCTTCCCCATTGAAAATTGAGGCTATCAACAAGTTGTTGGGCGTCAATCTCAAAATCGGATTTGGAAAAGAAATATTTTGCTGGTCTATAGGCTTGGTAGAACATCACGGCATCAAACACATCGCCCTTAAGGTATGGAGTAGGATCCATTAATGTGTTAGGCCAATTCTCCCACCATATCTCCCCAACAAGGTACGCTTCAGGTTTAATATGCTTTACAAGTTGTCGGTATTCTCTCCAAAAGCCCAGAGGGATATGATCTGCTACATCTAAGCGGAAACCATCAATACCCTTTGAAGCATCACCATTGGGAGCTAACCAGCGTTTTGTTACCTCAAATATATGGTCTTTAACTTCTGGATGAAGATTTCCTTCAAAGTAACTACCATGCCTCATATTCCCCACAACATCAATTTTCTTAAACTCAGGTAGACTTTTTATATTGAGCCATCCCTTATAATCAAATTCGTTATTCTGTGTTTCGGGATTGTTGAAAGATATAATCTCGTACCAATCCATATTTTTTGAGTTGGTTTGGTTATTTACAAGATCTTTCCATGCCCAGAATTCAACCCCAGTGTGATTCCATGAGTAATCGAGAACAACCCTAATGCCTCTATTTCGCAGTTCCTCAACCAGCTTAAGAAACATCCGGTCGGCAGCTGTCCATTTCCATGTGTTGGGGTTGTTTGGATCCTCAGATCGTATAATTTTCATATCTCCTTCTGGGTCTGGACCAAAATTCACATCAATGTGGTGGTAGTTTCTTGCGTCGTATTTATGTAGCGAAGGGGCATCGTTGAGAGGATTAAAATATATAGCGGTAATGCCAAGATCTGAGAGGTAGTCTAGATTGTCAAATATGCCTTGGAGATCCCCTCCGTATCTTCTGAGCTGAAGACGAGCATAGAAATCCATTCCAAGATCTTTTGCCCAATCATCTTCCTTATACCAGTTTTGCTCCCAGGGCGTAATATGCCAATTTGAGGGAATATCAAAAAAATCTGATTCGGCAAATATAGTTTCTGGGGTTGGGTCGTTAGAAGGGTCTCCATTTCTAAATCTCTCAACAAAAATTTGATACCAAACAACATCTTGAGCCCATTCTGGAGGCAAGCTATGGGCTATATTATCAGTAGAGCTAGTACATGACGCTAGATAGACAAGACTTGCAAGGAGTATTATTTTTCTCATCCTTTTTATTTTAGTGAAAAGGTTGCCCTGCGCTTGACAAGGCAACCTTTTAAGATTATAAATTAGAAGCGAAGGGTTAATACATCGTAATCCACTTCTCCTCAACGTCAATTGTTATGGTGTACGTACCTGCTGGTCCTTTGAACCAAAGATTTTCATCGCCGTCCTCACGGTCGGGTTGAAAAGCATTCTCCAAATACTGTTCAGGTACCGAGGTGAAGAATGGGAAGTTGTAACCATCACCCCAATCTTGCTGCTTAAGGAAGCGGAAGCGATCTACCTCAAATTCTGTAGTTACTCTATATCTGTTTGGAGCAATATTTATCATAGCTAGAGCATTGGCTGCATCCCATCCTACTTCAGTAACTGCAGCTCCAACCAAATAAATATGGGTTCCATCATCGGAGTATGGTAGGTCGAGTTCAACGGTTTTTTTCTCAACATCCACTGTTATCACATAGGTGCCAGGAGTTCCCTTGAACCAGAGGTTCTCGTCTCCATCCTCACGGTCAGGTTGAAGGGCATTCTCTAACATACTGTTAACATAACCGGTGAAATATGGGAAGTTGTAACCATCACCCCAATCTTGTTGTTTAAGGAATCTGAATCGATCGTTTTCAAGTTCAACAGTAGCCCTATATACATAAGGTGCGATATTAACCAACTCTTGTGCATTAGCAGCATCCCATCCCACTGCGGGTACAGCAGCACCTACAATATATATGCGAGTTCCATCATCAACTGTGCCGTCATCAGAAGCAGGAGTCATTGTGATAGTTTTTGCACCAAGGTCAACTGTGATAATATAACTTCCAGGTTCTCCTTTAAACCAAAGATTATCATCTCCATCCTCACGATCCGGTTGACGAGCATTCTCAAAGTACTCTTCAGGCACTGAAGTGAAGTAGGGGAAATTGTATGATATAGGATTCCAATCTTTTTGACCAAAGAAACGGAAACGCTCATTTGTGAAGGTTGTTGTTGTACGGTAAGTGTCGGGAGCAATATTTACCATCTCAACTGCTTCGTCAGGATTCCAACCAGCAGGAACCGCAGCGCCAATCATATATATCCGTGTTCCGTCATCGGTTGTGCCATCTGCAGCAATCTTGTATGGTATGACTTTGATCGTTAGGCTTTCCGATGCCAAGGTTAAACTAGTGGAATTAACTAGTGCAACAACTTTTATGAATGCGTCAGCTTCTTCAAGAGGTTCGAATCCAAGAGCAAGTAAAGCTCTATTAAGGTTGACAACAGTTGTCGAAAATTTCCCGTCTTGCTTGTTGAAAGAGGCATCGATTGTACTAGCCTCAGTGAAAGTTGACTCGCCAGACACCTCTAGTTTATATTCAGTTGCAACAGTAGTTGAGAATTGAGCTAGACTAATCTCAAAGACAATGTTATCACTAGCATTAGCAGCCAGCAGTTCAAATTGGGTGTTAGCGGCTGGACTTGTTATAGCTGGTGGTGTTGATTCCTCGAGGTCGAGAATATTTTTCAGGTCGTGCTCACATGCCGAAAACATGAAGAGACCTACAAGTGCTAATATTATAAACTTATACTTTTTCATGTTCGTTCAATTAGTTGGTGTATTGGTCGTTTTGAATTAGATTAGGATTGGCGCTAAGTTCTGCCGACGGAATTGGGAACAAGTTTCTGTAGGTCTCGGTAGCTCTTCCTTCCTTAACGTTTCCTTTCCAAGTCCAGATGTAATCGCCACCTGTTAACTTTCCGAAGCGAATTAGGTCGGTTCTGCGATGTGCTTCCCAGTATAACTCACGAGTCCTTTCATCAAGAATGAAGTCAAGAGTTAACTCAGCATCTACTATCCTGTTGGTAGTATTCTCAAATGCCCTGTCGCGAAGTTCATTAATATAATTAAGAGCAATCGCTCTACTGCCACCTTGTCCTCCCCTTAGCACAGCTTCAGCATACATTAGATATGCATCGGCAAGACGAAACATAGGAAAGTCTGTGCTAGCAAAATCACCTTGTTGGTTAGGAGCATCGTCACCAGTTGAGGTTAAGTTTGTGAATTTTGTTACCCCAATCCCATGGTTGAAAGTTCCTACATTTTCAATTTCCCATTTCCAACTTTTATCTGGGTTAAACCAGAAATGCGCTCGTTTATCTGCTCTGGCAGTGAATGCAGGGTCTGCTGGGGTGAAGTCGCTTTCTTGTATTCCAAATGTTTCAACAAGATTGCTTATGGTTCTAATTCCGCCCCAAGCACCCACACCATTGGATGGCATATCGCTTCCCCTAGCAGCGTTAAGAATAAATGTCATTCCACCATAACCTTGTATGTGAGTGGCATCAAAAGCAATAGGGAAAATGATTTCTGGACTATTATTGTTGTCTGAACAAAACATTCTCTTGTAGTTGGGATCAATGCTGTAACCGCCCTCTGTTAACACCTTATTTAGGTAGGTTAGCGCCTCAGTGTATTTAGGTACTCCTATATAAACTTCTGCATTTAAATAGAGTTTGCTCAGTAGCATCCATGCTGCAACTCTATCAACTCTTGCATATTCATTTGCTTGAGGTTGTGCAAGTAGATCTTCAATCTCCATAAGTTCTTCTTCAATGTAGTTAAAAAGATCGGATCGTGTTATGCGTTCAGGGAAGAATGCGCCGGGTTTATCATCATCAGTAACAAAGGTCACATTTCCAAACATATCAATTGCATGCCAGTAGGACAAAGCCCGAAGGAAACGAGCTTCAGCTTGATATAGGCCTAGATCTGTAAGGAATTGTTCTGAGGCTTTATCTTGGGCATCATCAGTAGCTCTAATAAATTCGTTGGCTAATGATATAGCATAGTAGATTCTTGAATACATAGCTGCTATAAACACATCATTGGGCGACCAAGTATGCCAATGGAAATCCTTAATAGTAGCATCATCCCAAGCCATAATAGTTTCATCAGTAGGGAGTTGTTGTAGTCCCCAGTACTGACGAAGATAGTTACCAAAGTTCATATCTATACCAATGATATCAGGGGTTCCGTCGGATTGACCACTAACAGCATAGGTTGCGTATATACGAGCCAATGCCTGCTTGTAGGAGTATTCATCTTTGAAAACATTGGTCGAAGTTGCCTCGTTTGGATCTATTGGCTCTACATCCAAATCTTTCATGCAAGCTGTGAATGTGGTGGTTACAGCAATTGCAAGGATTAATAAATACTTTATTTTTTTCATACTAAAAAAGTTTTAGCAATTAAAAGTTAAAATTCAAACTCAACATAAAGACACGAGGTCTTGGGTATATGTTGTTGTCAATACCCCCGTCTACTTCAGGATCTAGACCAGTGTATTTAGTAATTACAAATGCATTCTGAACCGTTACAGCAATTCTACCATTTAGTTTCTCTGCCATAAGATTGTTAAATGTGTAACCGAGTGTTATGTTGTCCATTCTAAAGAATGATGCATCCTCAAGGTAAAAACTGGACCAGTACTGTGCAGTAGTGAATTGAGAGCGGGTCACGGCAGTTGGTATATTGGAAAGATACCCAGATTGGTTATAAATGTTTTGATATAGAGCTCGATTTGAAGCATTATTGTTATATACATCATTTCCAATACTCAAGCGTCCCGCAAATGAGAAGTCAAACTCCTTGTACCTGAGATCAGAGGAGATACCAATTAAGAAATCAGGTGTTGGTGTACCCAAAAAGAACTTGTTGTCATTGTTCCCAGAAACATTGCCTCCAAGGCCTGTCTTGTCAATGTAAAGACCTTCAATAGGCATTCCATTGGTGTCGTATACTTGCTCGAAAAGTAAAAATGTGTTTGATGCTTGATTCACCGTATTCCACATCACCCTATTTCCAACACCGCCAGCTATATCACCCAATGCATATCCTGCTGAAGGATCGTCAAAACGGGAAAGCGAAGTGATAGTGTTTTTATTTGCAGAGAAGTTTGTTCCGATTACCCAACTCAAATCAACGTTTGATACAACTCGATAGTTGAGTGACAATTCAATACCTTGGTTCTCAAGTGAACCAACATTAGTTGTGAGGAAATTAGAGAAGTTTGTTCCAGCAGCAATGGGAACTTCAGCGATAAGATCCTTAGTCTCCCTATGGTACACATCAAATGAACCAGTGAAACGATTGTTGAATAATCCAAAATCAAGACCGATATTATAGGTTGTAGTTTCCTCCCACTTAAGATCAGGGTCATAGGGGTTTGGTCTTAGAGTTGAAATATATTCATCACCAAACTGATAGTGGAATCCCAACTCGCTCTCACGATAAACAGGAATGTAAGGGTAGTACCCTCCAGGGATATCCTGTTGTCCCGTGATACCATAACCTAACCTTAACTTCAATTCACTTATCTCTGAAATTGATGAAAGGAAAGCTTCTTCATTGATTTTCCAGGCAAGGGCTGCTGCGGGGAATAAACCCCAGCGATTCTCCTTACTAAATCTAGATGAACCATCGTTACGCAAAGTTGCTGTAACCAGATAACGATCGAGCAATGAGTAATTTAATCTACCAAAGAATGAAACGAGGAAGTTCTCGTTTTTGTAAGATGTACTTCTTGCGCCAATGTACTCACCATTGGTTGCTTCCCAAGGACGATTGGATCTTTCCCCTGAACGATAGAAGTGTTGCCAACCGTAACCAACGGTTGCATCAATCCGATGTATGCCGATTTCATTGTTGTAGTTTAGGTATAAGTCTAACAGCTTGTTTCTGCGAAGATCAGAGTAGTTCTGAACATTTGATGCAGGCTCCCTAGTTGCCCATGAGGCTCTTAGGTCAGTGTTATTATGCCCCTCGCTTTCAGAGAATTCCAAGCCAGTATTCAAATTTACCCTTAGCTCGGGGAGGAATGGCATTGTGTAGTCAAGTTGTATGTTACCAATGGCAGACTGAACCATAGACTTATTATCCCGATAAGAAATCCTTGCCAAAGGGTTGTGCGTGGCAATATTGATAGCATCGCCATTAAGTTGATCGGTTTCGCCGAGTTCAATCCATGTGAAGTAGCCACCGTAGCGGGTGTTATCATTGTAAATAGGCTGGGTTGGATCGAATTCAAAGGCTGAGTAGATAGCGTCAGTGTTTGAGAAATTGTTCCTAATGTCCATCCCCTTCATATTAACTGTAACCTTAAGGCTATTATCAAAGAAAGTAGGAGTAGTGTTAAGAGAAATGGTGGTTCTGTTTAATCCAGATTCTTGCAGTAGACCATTTTCAATGGTGTGACCAACAGAGGCACGATAAGGAACCCCTGCATAGCCTCCATATAGACTTACACTATGGTCCGTGGATACTGAATTTCTGTAGATCTGGTTCTGCCAATCTGTATTAGAATCTCCAAGTCGATCTACTGCAACTGTTGAAAGCCCATGGTTATCAACCCTGTCCTGAACTAGTTCCCTAAACTCGTCCCCATTAAATAAATCATGGTATTTCATCATTTGACCAAGGGAAACATTGCCAGAGTAACTTACATTTAGGCCTTCCTTAATCCCTTTTTTTGTGGTGATTATGATAACACCATTCGATGCACGAGAACCGTATATTGCAGTTGCAGAGGCATCTTTTAGTATTGTCATAGACTCGATATCATTGGGATTGATCGTCGATAGTTGGTTAGCTAAACCTGCCACACCACTATTATCTACAGGGAACCCATCAATAACGACAAGGGGGTCGTTGGATGCTCGTAGTGATGAGCCCCCCCTTATTCTAATGGTTGAACTAGCACCTGGTTCTCCACTCTTTGAAGTGATAAGCACACCAGGGATCTTACCTGTGATTAACCCTTGAGGGGAACTTATGGCTCCCTTGTTGAAGTCATCTGCTCCAATAACATTAACCGACCCTGTAGCGTCGCTCTTCCTTATTACACCATAACCAATAACCACTACTTCATCAAGGGTTTCAATTGCTTGAACCATGGACATATTAATGGTTGTCCTGCCATTTACCGCCATTTCAACTGTTTCGTATCCAATATACGAGAATACTAGTGTAGCGGTAGGCTCTACATTTATTGTGTAGTTACCAAGTGCGTCGGTAGTAGTCCCTAAGCTTGTGCCCTTTACTACCACGGTTACACCAATAAGACCTGAACCATCTAAGGCATCAGTAACTTTACCCGTTACGTTTTGTGTTTGCGCCCAAGCCGTATGTTGGGAGAATGCAAGCAGCAATAAAAGCGTAACACATTTAAAAACAGTACTCTTCTGTTTCATATTCAAATTAGTTTGATTTGATAATTAATTAAAGGTTTGGCTACTCTTAAAAATTCCAAAATCTTTCACAATTAACAAAAAATTAACATTGAGTACCTATAGATACAACTTTAAAAACCTTAAAATCACTGCAATCGTTAACGCAAACGAGTGTGCAAACGTTTGAAAATTAAACGAATGTTTAGGTTGATTTTTGTGTTTATTGAACAACAATTGACACAAAAACTTTGTTCATTGTGGCTTTATGGCTATATTTGGTTGGGTTAAAATATCAAAATGACCATAACTAATTTTACGATATGAAATCACCGAATGTAACCATCAAAGATATTGCTAGGCTGCTGGGTATTAGTCCATCCACAGTTTCTAGAGCGCTTAAGGATCACCCAGATATCAGTCAGGCCACCAAGGATCAGGTTAATAAGCTCGCCGCAGAGATGAACTATCGACCAAATCCGATAGCACTTAGCCTTAGAAATAGGCGGAGCAATGTGATTGGTGTGGTAATTCCTGAGATTGTACACTTCTTTTTCTCATCGGTAATTAGTGGAATTAATAAGGTGGCAAATGAGCATGGTTTTAGCGTAATGGTTAGCCAGTCGAGTGAGGATTTTGAGAAGGAGGTTGAGGTATGCGAAACTTTTCGTCATAGTATAATCGATGGACTGCTGATTTCAGTGTCGAAGCACACCACCGAATATGAGCATCTACGAAGGCTCGATGAGGAGGGCATACCCGTAGTGTTTTTCGATAGGATGATTGAGGAGTTTAACGCCGACAGGGTGCTGATAAACGATTACGAAGGGGCTTTTGAGGCTACCCAATATTTAATAGTGGAGGGCCGTAGAAGAATAATGCATTTTGCTGGGCCCCAAAGCCGATTAATTGGAAAGAATAGGCTTAAGGGATACCTTGAAGCCCACAGGAAAAATGGGGTGGTAATTGATGAGTCGCTTGTAATTAATTGCGATAATTTTGAGAGTGCCTTGGTGCAAACCCAAAGAATAATTGACGAAGGCGTTAAGTTTGATGCCATTTTTACTGTCAATGATTTTACGGCTGCAGGTGTGGTTAAAACCCTAGTGAAAAATGGGATTAAAGTGCCCGAAGATGTTTCGGTTATTGGGTTTGGAAATGATTACATGGCCGAAATGATAGAGCCGACGCTAACCACAGTTTGTCAACCTGGATTTACTATGGGCGAAAAGGCCATGCAAATGCTAATCAACCGGATTAACAGCGAGAAAACTCTTGAGCCAAAGACAGAAGTGCTGCCAACGAAACTTATTATTAGAAATACAACCAAGAAAAGGTGATTATACCATTGTATATATAGTAACATTTTCTACAGAGAGTTTTCTCAAGAATTTTAAGGCCTAGTTTATACTATTGCGAGGGGTGATTCATAATGATGTATCACCTTTTTTGTTTTGTCCCCCAAAAAAAATTTAAAAAATATCGCCCCATCGTAAACGATTGAAATAGCGTTTTGGTCGATAATTGGCTAGCGGTTAGAAGTTTCAACGCTTCGAAATATTTGCAGGGAAACAATTTTCGCCCTATATTTGACTGGCTACATTTTACCCCTTCCAAAATCTTTCCAATTCCTGGAAAAGATATTTCTGTGCATATAACTATAATATTATATCGTGATGACAAAGCGACCTCGTTTATCATTTTGGCAGATATGGAATATGAGTTTTGGATTCCTAGGTATCCAGTTTGGATATGCTCTGCAAAACGCCAATGTTAGCCGAATTTTCGAGACTCTTGGCGCTAATATCGATGCCATTCCAATTCTTTGGATTGCTGCTCCCGTCACTGGATTAATTATTCAGCCCATCATTGGCCATATGAGTGATAACACATGGGGCCGGCTTGGTAGGAGGAGACCCTTCTTTTTAATAGGAGCCATTTTAGCATCGGCTGCTTTAATATTTATGCCTAACTCACCCGTTCTATGGGTTGCTGCTGGAATGCTCTGGATTCTAGATGCATCAATAAATGTATCGATGGAACCTTTTAGAGCTTTTGTGGGCGATATGCTCCCCAGTGAGCAGCGCACTAAGGGTTTCGCAATGCAAAGCTTCTTTATCGGAACCGGTGCAGTTATTGCATCGGCACTCCCTTACATTTTAACCGAGTGGGTTGGTATGGCCAATACTGCTCCCGAAGGGCAAGTTCCCCCTTCCGTTAAATGGTCGTTCTATCTTGGGGCTATAGCCTTTTTTGGTGCAGTAATATGGACCGTTATTAAAACCAAGGAATACTCTCCCGAGGAGCTTAAATCTTTCGAAGAGGCAGAACAGGCTGAAGTGCGTGAGAAAACTGGTGCGGACTCCATATTGAAGCATGAGGAGTTATCCTCAAATATATTCTTTAAGCATAGCTTTATTTGGCTAATCGTTGGGCTAATTCTTTCTTTTGGCGTTTGGTATTTTAGCCTCGATCCCAAATTGTATATTGTCACTGTTGGTGTTGTTGTATTTGGAGTAATTCAGCTAATAGTAGCATTGCTAAAGAAATCGGGCAAGGAGAAAGGCGGACTTGTGGTAGTTATAAACGACCTATTCAATATGCCCAAAACTATGGGGCAGCTGGCCGTGGTTCAGTTTTTCAGTTGGTTTGCTCTTTTTGCCATGTGGATATACACCACTGCGGGCGTTACAAGCCATATCTATGATATGAAGATAAGCCAAGGGGAGCTTAATCAGCTTAAGATTGAGCAGGAGAGGCTTAACGAAACTGCCGCATCATCTGACTTTAGATTTACTGTTTTTGACGAGGAACTTGAAAAAATCGAGCAACATTTTGCCAAAGGCAAAACTGAGGTAGCGGTACCGCTTAGAATGGTGAACCTTTTCCTTAGAGAAGGAGAGAAGGCAGAGGCAAACGATGAAATTCTTTACGAAAATGTTTATCAGATAGATGAATCGTTATTTAATCGGTTCATCGTAATTCTGAAGGAGTATAACACAGGTGCAAACTGGGTAGGTATTTGCTTTGCAACCTACAATGGATTTGCTGCCATTATGGCTTTTCTACTAGTAATTATTGCCAAGTACACTAGCCGTAAGTTAACCCACTCCATTTCGTTAGTTGCTGGCGGTATAGGGCTTGTATCTATCTACTTTGTAACCAACCCAACAATGCTACTAGTTTCAATGTTGGGCGTTGGTCTGGCTTGGGCGAGCATCCTGTCTATGCCCTACGCAATTCTTGCTGGCTCACTACCGTCAAATAAGATGGGAACCTATATGGGCATCTTCAACTTCTTTATTGTAATTCCCCAAATACTTGCGGCTAGTATCCTTGGCTTCTTTGTTGGAACTGTTTTCAGTGGTCAGGCTATCTACTCCTTAATACTTGGTGGAGCCGCGATGATTATTGCTGCAGTTTCGGTAATGTTTGTAACCGATAAAGATGACATTGCTGCCCACAGCTAAGGGAAGCACTACTTAATTTTGATTTTTAAATAGCGAAAACAAAACACATATTATATGAATCCATACTTAAAGCACGATGAGTGGTGCATTATTGAGGAGGGGTTTAATCCTGAGAATACTCGTGCATCTGAAAGTATTTTTAGCATCGGCAATGGTGCCATGGGCCAACGAGCCAATTTCGAAGAGCAATATAGTGGCTCAACTCTCCCCGGCAGCTATGTGGCAGGAGTATACTATCCCGATAAAACCCGTGTAGGCTGGTGGAAGAATGGTTACCCCGAGTACTTTGCTAAAGTTATTAACTCAACCAACTGGATTGGTATTGATGTCGATATTAATGGGGAACCGCTAGATCTTGCTCAGTGCAACGTTGATGAATTCCGCCGTGTGCTCAACATGAAGGAAGGTTACCTTGAGCGTACTTTCATTTGTGAGATGCCATCGGGGGTGAAGGTTGCCGTGTCGGCAAAACGGTTTTTAAGCATTGTTAACTCCGAAATAGGTGCCATTCGATACTCCATTAAACCCCTTACGGCCAATGCCGATATTGTTCTTAAACCCTACCTCGATGCTGATGTTAGCAACGAGGACTCGAACTACGGCGAAAAGTTTTGGGATGAGGTAGAGCAGAAAGCCACCGATAACGAGGCTTTTATTGTTACCAAAACCAAGAAGCTCGATTTTCAGGTTGGCCATGCCATGCGATACAACGTGTATCTCGATAACGAGAGGCAAAGCATAAGCCCCGAAATTGTCAGCCGGGAGAAATATGTTGGTTCAAAGGTAACTGTTGGTGCAAAAGCTGGCCAAGAGGTTACTGTTTATAAGTACGGTGCAGTAATCTCAAGCCTAAACCACGCTAAGGATACATTCCCAAAAGCGATGGCTAGCTTGCTCGATCAAGCTATATCTAAGGGCTTTGATGAGATGCTGAACGATCAGGCCTTGGCCTGGGCCGATGTGTGGGCACATAGCGATATTACCATCGAGGGTGATGTGGCAGCACAGCAGGCTATTCGTTTCAATATCTTCCAGCTAAGCCAAACCTATACGGGTAAGGATGAGAGGCTAAATATTGGCCCCAAAGGATTCACCGGCGAGAAGTACGGTGGTTCTACCTACTGGGATACTGAGGCTTACTGTCTGCCCTTCTATATGATTACCCATGGACAAAAGGTTGCTCGTCAGCTATTGCTATACAGGTATAAGCAGCTTGGTAAAGCTATCGAGAATGCTGAAAAGTTAGGCTTCTCGGATGGGGCTGCCCTTTTCCCAATGGTAACAATGAATGGTGAGGAGTGCCACAACGAGTGGGAAATTACCTTCGAGGAGATTCACCGAAATGGTGCCATAGCATTTGCCGTTTACAACTATGTGCGCTATACTGGCGACAAGAGTTACCTGGCCAATTTTGGCCTTGAACTCCTAATTGCCATTGCACGTTTCTGGGCGCAAAGGGTAAACTTTTCGCAGGAGAAAGGTAAATACGTAATGCTTGGCGTTACCGGGCCTAATGAGTACGAGAACAATATCAACAACAACTGGTACACCAACCTAATTGCCACTTGGTGTATGGAGTATGCCGATGAGGTGGCTACGTACGTTAAGCAAACCGAACCCGAGAAGTATAATGCCTTAGCTCAAAAGATTTCATTCGACGAAGGTAAAGAGTTGTCGAAGTGGAAAGATATTCGTGACAATATGTTCTTCCCTGAGGATGAGAAGTTAGGCATATTCCTTCAGCAGGAGGGGTATATGGATAAGGAGCAAATACTTGTTAAGGATCTCGATCCCAAGCATCGACCCATTAACCAAAAATGGAGCTGGGATCGAATTCTTCGTTCTTGCTTTATCAAGCAGGCCGATGTGTTGCAAGGATTATACTTCTTAGAGGATAGGTTCGATATGGATACTATACGCCGTAACTTCGAGTTCTACGAGGCGCGTACGGTGCACGAGTCTTCCCTTTCGCCTTGTGTACACTCCGTGCAGGCAGCTCTTATAGGTAATATCCATAAAGCTTACGAGCTATACCTACGCACCTCTCGTCTCGATTTGGACGACTACAACCACGAGGTGAAGGAGGGGTTACACATTACCAGTATGGCTGGCACCTGGATATCGATTGTAGAGGGCTTTGGCGGAATGCGAGTGAGGGATAATAAGCTGGTATTTAATCCGCTAATCCCAGAGCAATGGAAGTCGTATAGCTTCAAGGTGTGGTTCAGAGAGAATGTGCTTAAGGTGAATGTAAATGGCAAAGCCATTACCATTTCCAATGAAGAAGGTCCTTCGATTACGGTTAAGGTATACGACAAAGAGGTTTCAATTTCTGCAAATGATTCTGCTATTGTGAACAAGTAGATTGCTTTTGCAATAGCATTGCATTTCTAAAGCCCTATGATATCATAACCTGTGCATTGGGGCTTTTTTTTACTAATTTTGAAGGATTAATTAAAAAATATCACTATGAAAAGATTCCCTGCAGGTGTACTTACCGGAAAACAAGTACAAGAGGTTTTTGCAATTGCAAAAGCCGAGGGTTGGGCAATACCAGCCGTTAACGTAACCGGAACGGATACTATCAACTCCGTTCTAGAAACCGCACGTGAAGTTGGATCCCCTGTAATTATACAGTTCTCAAATGGAGGAGCCTCGTTCTATGCAGGCAAAGGGCTTTCAAATGATGGGCAGAATTCAGCAATACTTGGAGCAATTTCAGGTGCCAAGCACGTTCACCTAATGGCCGAGGCGTATGGCGTTCCCGTTATTATGCATACCGACCACGCCGCCAAAAAGCTACTACCTTGGATTGATGGCCTTTTAGATGCTGGCGAAAAGCACTTTGCCGAAACCGGCAAACCCCTCTACAGCTCCCACATGCTAGACCTTTCAGAAGAATCTCTGGAAGAAAATATAGAGATTTCGGCCAAATATCTTAAGCGGATGGCCAAAATTGGAATGACCCTGGAGATTGAGCTAGGTGTTACCGGAGGCGAGGAGGATGGTGTTGATAATACCGATGTTGATACCTCGAAGCTTTACACTCAGCCCGAGGAGGTTGCATATGCGTACGAGCAGCTAATGAAGGTAAGCCCCAATTTTACCATTGCCGCTTCGTTTGGTAATGTGCATGGCGTTTACAAGCCCGGTAATGTTGTGCTAAGCCCCGAGATTTTAAGAGATTCTCAGGATTTTATCGCGAAAAAATTCGGAACCGACCCCAAGCCTGTTAGCTTCGTTTTCCACGGCGGAAGTGGCTCTGAGAAGGAGAAGATTGAGGAGGCCATTGGCTATGGCGTTATCAAGATGAACCTCGACACCGATTTGCAGTGGGCATTCTGGGATGGGATACGCAGATATTACATCGATAAGGAGGGGTATCTACAGGCACAGATTGGTAACCCCGATGGCGACGATAAGCCCAACAAGAAGTACTACGATCCCCGTGTATGGCTGCGTAAAGGTGAGGAGAGCATCATTACACGTTTAAAAGTTTCTTTTGAAGATTTGAACTGCATTAATAGAGGTTAAGCTACTAATAATGCCCCTTTGGAGTGCCTAACTGTACCCAAGGGGGCTTTTTATTTTTATTGCTATGAGAAATTTATTTGTTGTTGTTTTTTTAATTGCTGCTATGTCAATATCCAACGCGCAAAGCTTAAGCAGGGTTGAACCACCCAACTGGTGGGTGGGGATGTTGCATAACGAGATTCAGCTACTTGTTTACGGTAAGGATATTGCGCAAACAGAGGTTAGCTTCGAGTATCCGGGAGTTAGGTTAATTAGCATCGAACGGGTACAAAATCCCAACTACTTATTTATAAACCTTGCTATTGCCGATGACACCAAGCCCGGTAGTTTCGATATCAACTTTAGGATATCGAAACGAAAAACGCTATCCTACACATACAGGTTGGATGAGCGCCGTGAGGGTTCTGCTCAGCGAAAGGGGTTTGATGCTTCCGATGTGGTGTATCTGCTTTTCCCCGATAGGTTTGCCAATGGCGATCCTAGTAACGACAGCTACGAGGGAATGGCCGACAAGTTCGATCGTGAGGATCTGTATGCTCGCCATGGCGGCGATTTGCAGGGTGTCATTAATCATCTCGATTATTTGAATGAGCTGGGAATGACCGCCATTTGGCTTAATCCCGTGTTGGAGAGCAAGCAACCCTGGCAATCGTATCACCACTACGCCATTACCGATTTTTATAATGTTGATAGGCGGTTTGGTAGCAATGAGCTGTATAGGCAAATGGTTGAGGAGGCGCATAGCAAGGATATAAAGATTATTAAGGATATGATCTTTAACCACTCGGGAAGCAAGCATTGGTTTATCGAGGATTTACCCATGGATGATTGGGTAAACCAGTGGCCAGAATTTACCCGCACCAACTATCGTATTCCTGCCGTTTTCGATCCCCATGCCTCCGAAGCAGATAAAAAGTTGATGAGCGATGGGTGGTTCGATACCCATATGCCCGATTTAAATCAGCGTAACCCATACCTTGCTAAGTATTTTATTCAAAACAGCATTTGGTGGGTAGAGTATGCCAATCTTGATGGCATCAGGATGGATACCCATCCGTACCCCGATAAGGAGTTTATGGCCCATTGGACCCGAGCGGTAATGAAAGAGTACCCAAATTTCAATATTGTTGCCGAAACATGGGTTAACTACCCCGCTTGGGTTGCCTACTGGCAAACAGGTGCATTGAATCGCGATGGCTTCGACTCGGGAATTCCAACCGTTATGGACTTTCCGCTTTGCTACGCAATAAACAGCGCATTCGACGAGGAGGAGGGCTGGGATAGAGGGCTGCATCGTCTTTACGAAATTTTGGCCCACGACTATCTTTTTGCCGACCTAAACAACATATTTATTTTCCCCGATAACCATGACCTTTCCCGCTTTATGAAGCATAAGGATATGGCCATTGGGCGTTACAAGCTGGGTATGGCTTTCTTGCTGACCACACGCGGAATTCCTCAACTTTATTACGGTACAGAAATTCTTATGGATGGCGACGATGCCAATGGGCATGGTGTCCTCCGAAAAGAGTTTCCCGGTGGATGGCCCGACCATAAACGCTCTGCATTTACTGCCGAAGGCAGAACCAAAAAGGAGAACGAGGCGTGGGACTATATGAGCACGTTGCTCAACTGGCGCAAAACAGCTACTGCTATTCATAACGGAAGATTGGTGCAGTTCCTACCCGAAAATGAGGTTTATGTTTACTTCCGACAGAACGAGGAGCAAACGGTTATGGTTATTCTGCACAACGGCTATCAACCCAAGGTGCTAAAAACCGAACGGTTTAATGAGATACTCTCTGGTTTTACCAGCGGAAAAGATATTATTACTGGCAAGGAGTTGAACGATATGGGTAAGATTCAGCTCTCACCTCGTTCAGCAATGGTAATTGAATTAAAGTAGCAGTAGAGATTGGAACGCTGATGACGCAGATCATGGAGATTAGCGCGGATAAGAAAAGAAAAATCAGCGTCATCTGCGTTCAAACAAATCCGAAAATATGAAAAGAATACTATTAATTTCCATCGCTTTCCTGCTAGCATCGTGCGGAGCAAGGGAGGTTATTCCTCACTACGCCAAAAAATCGGAGGTTTATGGTTTGGCTTCGGTTGTGCAGTTGACTGGCGAGTCGTCTGAGGTAATTCTCGAGGATTACTTTCTTGATGTATCTCAAATCGACTCAGTTATCGCGCCAAGTAACTTCGATGTGCTTATGGCGGCAGATAAAAAGACAGTGAAACTTATATCACAAAACAAGAACATCCCCCAGCTCTCCGAGCTAAAGGTTTGGGCTAATGGCGCATACTACTCGTTACTTATGCGCAAGAGCCGTAAGCAGCCAGTGGAATTCGTATACGAGCCCAAAGGCAAGCAACCTAAGTCGGTACAGCTTGCCGGGCAGATAAACGATTGGAATCCAAGTAAAACCAACCTCGAGAAGGTTGATGGGGTTTGGAAAATCACGCTGCAGCTAAATCCGGGTAAGTACCACTATCAAGTGGTGGTTGATGGAAACTGGATTCTCGATCCGGCCAACCCCGAGATTGAGGATAACAATATTGGCGGACAAAACTCGGTGCTAAGGGTAGGGGAGAGCAACCCCAATTTGCTGCCTTTTATTTATGCCAAGGATACAAAAGTTGAGAAGATATACCTTGGATTTGAGAATAAGGTGGATGAGCTGTTTGTTGCTTGGGAAAACTATCGCCTCGACGAGAATCTTGTGGCGATAGATGAGACTGGCGCAACCATTACCATTCCTGCCAATGCCAATGGGCTAAAGCGATCGCACATTAGGGTGTGGGCATACAACGCCGAGGGTGAATCGAACGACTTGCTTATTCCGCTTGAGGGACGCCGTGCGGTAACATCCACAGCGCAGCTGAACCGCTCCGACCTGCATACGCAGGTTATGTACTCGCTTATGATTGACCGCTTCCACAATGCCAATCTCGATAACGACCAACCCGTTGATGATCCTGAAATACATCCCAAGGCTAACTACTACGGGGGCGATATTGCCGGGATAACCGAGAAGATAACCGATGGCTATTTCGATGAATTGGGCATAAACACCATTTGGGTTTCGCCCATCACCCAGAACCCTCTTGGTGCCTACGGTTTGTACCCCGAGCCTCGCACAAAGTTCTCGGGTTACCATGGGTACTGGCCAATATCATCATCGAAGGTCGATTTTAGGTTTGGTACATCCGATGAGGTTCACCAGATGCTGGCCGAGGCCCACAAGCGCGATATCAACATTATTCTCGATTACGTGGCCAATCACGTGCATCAGGAGCATCCGCTTTACCAAAAGCACCCCGACTGGGCAACCGAGCTGTACCTGCCCGACGGCACCCTGAACACCGAGAAGTGGGACGAGCACCGCCTTACCACCTGGTTCGACACGTTTATGCCCACGCTCGATTTGGAGCGCCCCGAGGTGTACGAGCCCATGACCGATTCGGCTCTATTCTGGGTTACCGAGTATAAGTTCGATGGGTTCCGCCACGATGCCACCAAGCATATTCCCGAGGTTTTTTGGCGTACGCTTACCCGTAAAATCAAGGAGAACGTTGAGCCCAATCGTACCATTTATCAGATTGGTGAGACCTATGGAAGCCACGAGCTAATATCGAGCTACATTGGCAGCGGGATGCTTAATGGGCAGTTCGATTTTAACGTGTTCGATGCCGCAACAGCAACCTTTGGTCGTACCGATGTTCCCTTTACCAATCTACATAGCAAGCTAGTAGAGGGCTTTAGCTACTACGGATGGAACAATTTGATGGGTATAATCACTGGGAATCACGATAAGGGACGCTTTATCTCCTACGCCGGTGGTGCGCTCTCTTTCGACGAGGATGCTAAGCATGCGGGATGGAATAGAGAGATTGGTGTGGGTGACGTTGTGGGTTACAAGAAGCTACAGATGCTAAATGCGTTTAACCTAACCATACCGGGTGTTCCCACCATCTATCAGGGCGATGAGTTTGGCCAGCCCGGGGGTAACGATCCCGATAACCGCAAGATGATGCAGTTTGACGATTTGAACCCACAGGAGCAGCAAACCATTGAGGTTACCAAGACGCTAACCAACCTGCGACGTTCCAATATGGCGCTGAACTACGGAACCTTTGAGCCCGTGCTGGTGAACGATAAGGTGTATGCCTACACCCGAACATTCATGAGCAATGTGGTGCTTATTGTATTCAATAACTCCAATACTACCGCTGACATTGAAATGGAGCTACCTGCTCGATTTGCTAAGTTAAGCTTTAGCAATAATTTCGATAATGAGTTTTCTAAAAGCGGAGAGAGCCTGAGCGTAAAGCTAGATGGTTTCTCGTTTGAGGTGTTTACTGCAAATTAGGGATTCATTTTAGCGTCATTGCGAGCGAGGTACGAGCGAAGCAATCTACTTATATAGAATGGAGAAAATTACTTTACTCAGCACTGCTTGCAAGGCAGGTTCGCAATGACGCTACTTTTTTGCTTATTGTTTTGTATAGTATACTACTTAGGGCTTGCTGAGTAAGACATAAACATCTGATTCCCTAATAATTGAACAACATATTTACTCTGTCAAGTGCAAGGAAATTCGAGCGTTTCTGCTAAAACCCTTGCACCTGTATACTGGGCGTTGCCCCATACCCCACTTACTTTTTTGGTTGCCAAACCTAAGTTTGTTTTTTAATGGTCTTGGCGAACTCACGCCCTTTGGGCGTTCGGTTGATGCAAAAAAGTAAGCAAAAAAAATCAAGGCTACGCCTGCCTCGCACGAAAAACTACGCTTGCAGGCGGAAAAAATCTGAACTCGCACCTCCTACGTCGGTGCTCAAACAGCAGATTTTTTTTTACCGCCCGCTGCACTTGTTTTTCGGCTCACCAGCCGATGCCAGAGGGAAAACGAATAGGCCTCGGAAAAACGAATCATATTCTAAATTCGAGTTTTTCAGCAGACCCTACTTACCGCAACACTTTTTATATTTTTTTCCGCTACCGCAGGGACAAGGATCGTTACGGCCAATACCTTTCAAAGGGTTTATATGGGGATTTTGTGGCTCAAATTCAAAGTCATTGTAAGGGTCATCATCAAAAAATGATGAATTGTGGTTTTCATTGTCTTCAGTGTAACTAGCCCAGGTCGTAATGATTTCTTGGTATCTCTCATGGATGTTTATGAACTCCTTTTTGAAAATATTGTCAAGCGGTGTGTTCATGCTCTCTTTAATTACATGGAATGAATCGGCAATATCTTCTGTAACATACCCTTTATTGTATAGTTCTTCAATTATAGGTAGTAATTCGGTTAGCCGAGCCTCATCGGCATCGGTTACCATTAGGCTTATGGTGTCCGTATCAATTACATTATCCTTAAGTTTGGCATTAAGAAAGAACTTGAATACATCGTCGTACCACTCAAGCACTTCTTGCCGACGGTTGGGTTGATGAAAAACGATTTGAGAAACGGTGGTTGAGATGGCCGTTCGAACGTAGGTGTAAATATTTGGTTGTTTCACAAAACTTTTCAGCTTGTCAAGTTGACTGGAGCCAATAAAGTAGAAGATCTCAGGTAAACTTTCTGTTACATGACTTCCAAGCCAGAACTCTAAAAATTCGAGATTTTGGCTACAAAACTCTAAAACTAAATTGAGGCTTTCTTCCGATCGCAGTTCAGCCAATAGGAATAGCGCATGGATAGGAAATACTAAGGTTTCTTCAGAAAACTCACCCTTTTCTTCAATTCTACAGAAATAATTATATCGAGCAATACTATCAATTAGCACATTCTCTAAATCGCGGATTACGCTTTCTCTGGGCAACATTATAATTGAATCCAACAGGAGTGGGTCAATTTCAAGGCTATGCTGGTATAGGAATTCAATCTCCTTGTTCTCAAACCTTGGTGCTTTTTTTGTTTGTTTGCGAGTTAACTTTCGGTTTGCAACCACATCAATTGCTCCTTTTCGCATTTCCTCAATTTTTTCTATACCTTTTTGGGTTAGAAAGTTAAAAAAGTATTCGCTAATTTCTTGCGTGTCGGGATGTACTGGAGCTAGTCTTTCCATTATATCAAACCTTGCTTTGGCAGCCTCCAGGTTGTCAGTTTCAAGGAAGTAGTGAATGGCCATTTTATGAAAACCCAAAACTTCACCAATATGAAAAACCGTTCTACTAGGGTATAGCTCTTGAATATCTAATGCACCACCAAGAGCCTCTTTCACCTTGTCGTACTCTCCATTTTCAAGATGTTCGGCAGCAATATTTAACTTTCCGAACAGGTAGTTTGGGTGCTCTTTAACAATCTGCCGATTTACCTCACAACTTTTTTTTGTATTCCCCTGAATTTTATATGCCGTTGCAAGGTAGTTTTTTAGTTGAGGATTATCGGGATGCTTTTCGATAAGTTTTAAAAGCTTATCGATAACCTTTCTCTTCCTATCCAGAATATCAAAATATATAGTATTAAGCTCTTTTTTAAGTTCAGGTGTAACAGCATTCTCCTTATCGAAATAATCTGGATCATCAATTATCTCGTAGTTATACTCTTTATATCTTTTACTCATATTGGTGATTTTGTTATGTGTTTACAATTCCATAGATATATTCTTTAATACTGTTGATTTCATCGGGGCTAAACCACTCAATCTCCTTGTCCCTGGCCCACCAGGTGAGCTGCCGCTTGGCGTAGTGGCGTGAGTTGCGCTTAATTAGCTCAATGGCTTTTTCTAGGGATATTTTCCCATCGATATAGTCGAATATCTCGCGGTAGCCCACCGTTTTTAGCGCATTGTGATGGCGGTGCGGGTAAAGGCTCTTGGCTTCACCAACCAGCCCCTCTTCAATCATCTGGTCAACGCGGGCATTTATCCGCTCGTAAAGCACTTCTCTGGGCAGGTTAAGCCCAATCTTAATGGTTGTAAAAGGTCGTTCTTTCTGCGAATTAGTTCGGAAGCTGCTGTAGGGTTTACCCGTTTGCAGGCATACCTCCACGGCCTTAAGTACGCGCTGCGAGTTTTTTAAATCAACCTTATTGTAATGCTCAGGATCGAGCAGCTTTAGCTGTGCCCTAAGGCTTTCAATGCCTTCGGCTTTTAGCTGATTTTCGAGCGATTTGCGCAGCTCGGGGTCGGGCGTAGGAAAATCGTCAATTCCGTTACATACCGCATCGATATAGAGCATTGAGCCACCCACTAGCATTGCTGCATTATGCGATTTGTGAAGATTTTCGATAACCTCAAGCGCCTCTGTTTCAAACATCCCGCAGCTGTACCGCTCGGTAATGGATTTGTGCCCCACCAAATGGTGTGGCACTGCCATGAGCTGATCGGGGGTGGGTGCAGCCGTTCCAATGCGCATTTCGCGGAAGAACTGCCTTGAGTCGGACGAGACGATTGGCGCATTGAAATGCCTCGAAATAGCAAGGCTAGCATTGGTTTTGCCAACGCCTGTGGGGCCAAGCAGTACGATAAGAAATTTCGGTAGCAACGGTGGCTCAGTTTTCAGTTAGTAGTCCTCATCGGAGAATGCTTCGGAATCGAAATCGATATCGTTAATGTCAATATCGTTGGTTATCTCATCGAATACATCATCCTCGCCAAGCAAATCGTCCACCGAAATGTCTTCGAGCTTAAGCTGCTGTGGGGGTGTTCCAATGGAGGTTATGCACACCGGATACTTCATGCTGGTTGATGGCTCTGCAATGTCCGATAGCTCCATGAAGAAGCATCGATCCGAGAATATATCGAATACATAAAGCAATCGCTCTTTCTTCTCCTTTAGAAGATCGGCTAGGGTAACCGATTCCATTGGTATTGCAGCAGGCCCTGCATCGTTCTCCATATCAATTAGGGTAAGCTCCATCCCCTTGTTCCACTGCTCGTCGGTTAAGAAAAACGAGGCCAACTGCGCTGAGTCGTACCCCAAATCCTTCTGAATAAAATTATGAAAGCTAAGAAACGTATGGTTATCGGGAATTTCATACTCCCGCAGAAATGCCTCCTCGTCTCCCGAAATCATTCTAAACTTATAGATCATAACTTTTGATTTTATGCAAAATAAGCAACATGATTACGATAAAAAAAATGTTTTGTGGAAAAATAGCTAAAGGGTTGCCAAGAAATTGATGGTGTCGATCCCATCGGCGTAATCGGTAAGGGTTGGGTTCTGCGCCTGGCCAAAGGGAATTGAATTTGGGATGCCCTCGATTGATGATGTAACGCATTGTAGCTGCTCCTGTTTTGAGCACCACATCGACGCCCTAAAAACGCACCATTGATTTCCAGGTGTTTACGAAATTATTTTTGCCATTTTGGGTGACCCGTCGTATTTTTAGGGCATGTTTGTTCGAAAAAAGAAGAATAAAAGCGTAAGTGTTCAGATCCTCCTGTTTTGTGCACCACTATTATGGCCTAGCAAATAATATTTGATAATCAACAAATTATCTTAAAAGCAACTTGATTTTGAGTGCCCCATTGCAATTTATGTGATGATTGATGCTTGAAATTTGCCCTACTTTCTTTTGCTACCACCAAAAGAAAGATAGCAAAGAAAACTCACCGCTGCCAGAGCGGTCTCTTGAACTCTACGGCTGAGCTGATTTTGCCTGCGGAGCGTAATAGCTGCGGTTCAGATTACCTTTTGCTTTGCAACTTACGATTGGAAAAACACCCCTTCAATCCTTCAGCACTCCAGCGCAGCGCTCCTCGAGTGCCCTCCCGCTATCAGCTCACCTCTTGAGTTCTACGATCCCCCTCTGAAGGCGGAGAAGAGACCAAAGACGATGCCTTGCGATGAGCGCGGGGATTGTAAAACGGCGGGAGGCGAGGGAGAGAATGCTGAACCCTTAGCCCTATGAGCGATGGCGCTTGCGTTCGAGATGGAACATGATAACCAGAGGTAAATGCCATGCTGGAAGGCTTCTCTAAAACGCAATGCACTTCGCTCATACATACCCCTGTTCCATATCGCCTACATCGCCATAGGGCTTGGGGTTCAGCAGGGCGGGCAGAAGCATCCCTGCCTGCCGAAACGGCAGTGCAGGCAGGGTTTTACATTCCCGCCTGACCGCTTCAGTCGGGCAGGGATTGTTTGCTTACTTTATCATCAAGGATAAAGTAAGGGAGGTTTCTTGCTCTTCCCTAATATTTGGAAAAATAGCTAAAGGGTTGCCAAGAAATTGATGGTGTCGATCCCATCGGCGTAATCGGTAAGGGTTGGGTTCTGCGCCTGGCCAAAGGGAATTGAATTTGGGATGCCCTCGATTGATGATGTAACGCATTGTAGCTGCTTGGCATGCATATCGATATAGGTTTGTACGCTTTCCAAATTTGTGTAGTGCTGGTAGTACAAGGTTCCCACTGGACTTCCCAGGCTCTCGTCGGGCTTAGCAAGCACAAAGCCAGTGTCGAGATGCTCAACCATATTCATTAGGTACATCGCCCTATGGTACTCATAGTTATTGGCGTACTTATTATGATTGACTATGTGCTTATGGTCATCAAAACTACGCAGTAAATCAGAAAGGTTGTAATCCTTGGGTATTAGGAGTTTTGAAACGTTCCGGCATCCTAGTCCAAAGTAGGTGAAAATATCGTTGGCCAACCCGCGCAGCTCTTCGGGAGATTCACTGCCACTGAGTATGGCAATGCTATGCCTGTTCTTGCGGATGATATTTGGATACTTCCCGAAGTAGTACTCAAAATACCTTGAGGTATTATCGCTACCCGTGGCAATTACGGCATCAAAATTCTCGAGCTTGTTCTCAGTTAGGGTGATGTAGCGGCCAAGGTTTGGCTCAATGCAAAGCAGCAAGTCGATAAGGGCATTTGTTAGCCCAGCATCCTTCGATGAAATCTTGCCCACAAAATGGTGGCCAGATATCAGCACGCTAAGCATATCGTGCATTCCAACAAATGGGACATTACCCGCCATTATTACACCAACCCTTTTGAGGCGAGGGGGATTGAACGATTGAATGGGGTACAATGAGATCCACTCCTGTAGCTTATCATGGGTTAGCCAACTCTTTGCAATTGACGTTATGGACAACCTGCAAAACTCTGCTGTAAACCAGCTGTTTTGCTGATGGGCTGTATCGACGGTGTGCCAGAATTTTTGTAGCTCAGCAGACGTGTCGGTGGCCAAGATTTTACTACCCAGCGAAGCAAAAGCCCTAATCCTATCTGATAATGTCATTATTTTTTGTTTGCAAAGGTAAGCGTTTTTTTATGCTTAATGATTAATAAAATAGGAGACAACAATAACTAAAACCCTGTTGTGGTGCTAGCGATATGGAAAAAGTATTACCTTTGATGTTGCTACTAAATATTGGTTTTTTTATGAAAAGCGTTGCCCTAGTTTTAGAGAACCTTAAGGTATCATTCGGTGCTATTCGTTCAAATACCCTTCGCACCATACTTACCATACTTATTATTGCCGTGGGAATAATGGCCCTGGTGGGAATTCTTACGGCCATCGACTCCATTAAAAAGAGTATAAACGATGAGTTCACCATGATGGGTGCCAACACCTTCAGCATTCAGAGCCGTGGTATGAACGTTCAGGTTGGTGGCCAACGCTACCGTACGCTAAACCATTCGCATATCAGCTATCAGCAGGCCAAGGATTTTGTCGATAGGTTTGAGTTTCCGGCCACCGTATCGCTATCCATATGGGCTACAGGGGCTGCAACCATTAAGTACATGTCCAACAAAACCAATCCCAACGTAGGCGTAAGAGGCGTAACATCGGGATACTTTGAGACCGCCGGGCTCGATATTGAGAAGGGTAGGGTTTTCTCGGCCCACGAGGAGGATAACGGATGGGCTGTGGCCATTATTGGTAACAAGGTGGCCACGGAACTTTTCGGTAAAAACGAGGATCCGCTTGAGAAGATAATTAGCGTGGGCAGCGGCAAGTACAGGGTTATTGGCGTGATGAAATCGAAGGGCGATGCCTTTGGTGGAGGACCCGATCTGTCGGTACTACTACCGGTGCACAATGTGGCTACCTACTTCTCGCGACCCAACATGAACTACACCATCAACATAAAGCCAAATAACCCTTTGCATCTGGACTATGCCGTGTCCGAAGCCGAGGGCATTTTTAGGATTGTTCGGAATTTGAAGGCGCGCGACCAGTCCGATTTTAATATCGAGAAGAGCGATTCGCTGGCTCAAATCCTACTGGAGAATATTAAGTACGTTACCATTGCTGCCACGCTAATTGGTATTATCACCCTAATTGGTGCTGCCGTTGGGTTGATGAATATTATGCTAGTGGCCGTGGCTGAGCGCACCCGCGAGATTGGCACACGAAAGGCTATGGGCGCCAAATCGTCCACCATTAAGCAGCAGTTCCTTTTCGAGGCCATCGTTATTTGCCAGCTGGGTGGTTTGCTGGGTATTGCTTTTGGAATACTCATGGGCAATGTTATCTCACTAATAACGGGCAGCGCTTTTGTTGTACCTTGGCTTTGGATGGCTTTGGGCGTGGTTATTTGCTTTGCCGTTGGGCTAACATCGGGTTACCTACCGGCCGTGCAGGCCTCCAAGCTCGACCCCATTGAGGCGCTGCGGTACGAGTAGATTAGTTTAACCTCTAAATAAATCACCATGGCAACCTATGTTGTTGGTGATACACACGGATGCTTGCAGTCGCTCAGGTACTTGCTTGAGCATAGAATTGGAATCGCCCGCTCGGATACAGTTATCCTTCTGGGCGATCTAGTTGATAGAGGCCCACAAAGCGCCCAGCTAATAGATTACATCCTACTGCTTCAGTACCAAGGATTCAACATAAAATCTATACGAGGCAATCATGATCAGATGCTGCTCGATGCCGCCCATAGCAGGGCGCATTATAGCCAGTGGATACAGAATGGTGGTAACAGCACCCTGAGGAGCTACGAAGATTTTATTGGCGAATCGTTCCTTTTCCCCGTGGGTATACCCAGTACCCACACGGCCTTTCTTAACATGCTGCCATACCATCTCGCCATCGACAGGTTTATGCTGGTACACGGCGGAGTAAATCCATTTCACGACAACCCACTCGGCAATGCAGAGTCGTTGCTTTGGAGTAGAATGGGGGAGTTGCCAAGTGACTTCATGCCCAACACAATCTTTCTTTACGGCCACACCCCAACGCCACTGGACACAATACAGGCAATAGTAGATAAGCAGGAGCACCGTTTAATCCCTTTGGATGGGGGATGCGTGTATGCTGGAATGCGCTCCGGCATTGGTTTTCTTGTGGCCCTCGAGTTGGAAACGTTAACCCTACACTGGGTTGTGAAGCAGGAAGATTAAGCCCCCGTCCAGCTTAGGGTGGGAGTATTACCGCTAATACCACAAACCTAAACCTTTAATCGGATATTGATGGGGTTTAAGTTGCCATACGCTTGCCATTAATATAACATAGGTTGGCCCTAAACGTGATTTTACGTAAATAAACTTTATATTTGTTAAACTCGACCTAACCTAAATATTAACATTGTTGGATGCTAGTTATATATACTTTGGGTAGGGCTATAAGGAAGTTGTATGCCATGCAGAAAAAGCCAACGCGCAAATAGGCACATTTGGTTTTTGCCGACACACAAGCCAAACGCAAAAAACCAAAAGAGCCTATTTTTTTGCCCTCGCTCGGACGGAATAAATAGAAATAAATGCTACTTTTGATGAATTAGTCCAAACAAATACGACAAGATGAATTCTTTTGGAGAATATTTACGAAACAGACGAGAACAACTGGGACTTCCTCTTAGAAAGGTAGCAGCCGAACTCGACATTGACACTTCGATTCTAAGTAAGATTGAAAGAAGTGAACGAGTGGCAACAAAAGAAATGCTACCAACTTTGGCAAAGACTCTGGAAATTCAAGACAAAGAAATACAAATAGAATTTATTCAATCGACAGTTTTAAGTGAACTCGGTGACTTGGAATTTTTGGCTGATGGACTTAAAAACGTATTGAAGAAATTATGAGCACTAAGTTTTTTACAAATACTGAAGAGAAAACAATCTTTCAAAAGTTCAAAGGTATTTTGGAGAACATGAAAGATGTTTACGCCTTTCATGCTGTCGTAGGCTATTTCCGTTCATCAGGGTATTTTGCTTTGCAACCTTATCTCAAGGAAATAAAAGACATTAAAATATTGGTTGGTATTAATGTTGACCAAATGTTTGCAGACGCCCAAAAGAAAGGGCTGTTATATTTTGGGGACGAACAAAAGACTAAGGAAGAGTTTCTCAACTGGTTCATTCAAGACTTAAAGGAAGCCAAGTATTCTCAGGAAGTTGAAGAAGGCATTTTAGATTTTATTCAAGATGTCATTGATGGAAGAATTCAAGTCCGAGCGCACAATTCAAAAGCTATTCATGCAAAGTTTTATTTATTCTTACCTCAAAATCATTCAGAACATACGGATGGTTGGGTGATTATGGGTTCTTCAAATCTTACAGAAGCTGGTTTGGGAATTAAGAAATCACCAAACTATGAGTTGAATATTGCCTTAAAGGATTATGATGATGTTGAATTCACCAAAACTGAATTTCAAAAGTTGTGGGAACAATCAACTACCATACTACCTGCCGACATTCAAGACTTCAAAAAGAAAACTCATATTGGACAGTCATTCACACCATTTGAAATTTATCTTAAACTGCTTATTGAATATTTTGGGAATAACATTGATTACGACCCTGATACGGTTGGAGATTTACCCAAAACCTACAAAAAGTTAAGCTATCAGGTAGATGCGGTTAACCAAGGCTTTCAAATGCTTATGGAGCATAACGGATTCTTTTTGGCTGATGTAGTTGGATTAGGAAAAACAATTGTTGCTTCAATGATTGCCAAAAGATTCTTAATTGCAAATGGTTCACTGAATACAAAAATCCTCGTTGTGTACCCTCCTGCTTTGGAAAAGAACTGGAAGACCACATTTAGGATGTTTGGTATAGACCGTCATACAAAGTTTATTACTAACGGACGCCTTGAGAAAATTGTAAATGGAGAAGATTTAAATTATTGGGCAAAAGAAGATTACGATTTGATTTTAGTGGATGAAGCCCATAAATACAGAAATCATACCTCCCAAAGCTTCGGACTTCTTCAAAGAATCTGCAAAGCTCCACGTAACGGGGAAGGTTTGGTAAAAGGCAAAAACAAAAAAATCATTCTGATTTCTGCCACGCCTTTGAATAACCGTCCGCAGGACTTGTACTATCAATTGTTGCTTTTTCAAGATGCCCGCAGAAGCACACTTCCTGTTACGAACCTTCAATCATTCTTTGGCCCCATTATTCGAGAATATCGAGAATTAATGCGGGATGATGAACCAAACATTAATCAGATTAGGGAGATATACAACACGATAAGGGAAAAGGTAATTTCACAAATTACAGTGCGCAGAACCCGAAGGGATTTAACCAATTACCCAAAATACATAGACGATTTAAAGGAACAAGGAATCATCTTCCCTGAAATAGCCCCATTAAAAACGGTCGAATATAATCTAGACACAAAACTCAGCAAACTATTTTATCACACCGTTTTTTATTTAACTGATGAAGATAAAATCAGCTATTTCCGCTATCAAGCTATTCGATTTTTGAATGAAGAGCTTCAGGATGCTTATTACGACCAAGCAGTTTTGATTTCTAAATCGCTTGCAGGAATCATGAAAACGCTCATGATTAAGCGACTTGAAAGTAGTTTTCATGCTTTCAAAATCACATTGAACAACCTTTTGGTTTCGACACAGCGAATGATAAAGATGTTCGAAAATGACAAAGTACTTATTGCCCCTGATTTGAACATCAACGAGTTGGTTGAAAAAGGTTTTTCTATGGAAGAAATAGAAGAACTCATCATTCAGTTGAGTACAGATAATCCAAAGAATAACATTTTCAAAGCGGATGATTTTGAACCTGAATTCTTGATGGGTTTAAAAAAGGATGAGATGCTTCTAAGAGAATTGCATGATGAATGGAAATTGGTAAAAGAAGACCCAAAAATTGACAAGTTGTTTCAAGCACTTGAAAATGAACTTCTGAATAAGGACAAAAACCCGACCGGACAACTCATAATCTTTACAGAAAGTAATGATACGGCTGCTTATCTGGCTGAAAAACTAGAAGCCTACAAAGGCAATGGTGTATTGAAAATATCATCTGCTAATAGAAATAAGATTTTTGAAACAATTCAGGCAAACTTTGATGCCAACTATACGGGAAAACGAAAAGACGACTATCAAATTCTTATTACCACAGATGTTTTAGCAGAGGGCGTAAATCTGCATAGAGCCAATGTTTTGGTAAATTACGACACGCCTTGGAATGCCACAAGATTGATGCAGCGTATCGGTAGAATCAACCGAATTGGAAGCGTTGCAGGTGTAGTGTATAATTACATTTTTTATCCATCGCAACACGGTGATGAAGAAATTAAACTCTACAAAAATGCCTTAATCAAATTACAAGGCTTTCACTCTGCTTATGGTGAAGACACACAAGTTTTTACCCATGAAGAGTTGGTAGAACAATTTGAACTATTCAAAGAAGGAATGCCTGATGAAGAAGATAAAAGACTTTTGTATCTCCGTTTTATTCGAGAGTTCAAGGATGCCAATCCAAAGGAGTTTAAGAGAATTAAAAGCTTCCCATTAAAAGCGAGAACTGCCCGAAAAAATAAAAATATAAATACAGAGGAATCGAAAGATACCACCCTGATATTTCTTAAATCTCCGTACAAAATGGAGTTTTACAGCGTGAATAAAGCCAATGAGGTAAAAGCCCTGTCTTTTTTGGAAGCCGTAGATCAATTTGAAGCCAAAGCAGCTGAACAAGGATATGCCATTCCTCCTGTCCACTTTGAAAATGTACAAGCGGCATTAACCGAATTTGATAAAGACTTTTTAGGTTCAACAACGGAAACGGTAACCACCACCGATAAAGCGGATGCCATTTCCGCTCAAGCCAAAAAGTTTATGCGCGATTTTAAATCCATCACTCGAAAAGATGACACTAAAAAAGCATGTGAGGCACTACTTAATTTAATTGACAAAGGAACCTATACTCCTTTACCAAACGAAATCAGAAAGCTAAAAAGGCAATTGGATAAAAAGACAATTTCTTATGGTCAGGCAGATAACTTGATTGCAGCCATTGCCCAAAAGTATGATGCCTTTGATAATGGTGAAGATGAAGATTCATTAAAGATTGAAATTGATTTAAATGTAACACCCGAAATTGTCATCACTGAAACATTTATAGACTAATGGATAAGACAACATTATATAAAATATTCAGCAAAGCATTTGATGATGCTTCATGGCTTGAAGTACTGAAATCTGTCTTTGGAGCTAAGTTGGGTCTTTTAGCTCAACCAAAGCCTATTCTTCTGAAAAGCAATGACAAAGCCAATGCCGCTTATGAATTGGGAAGCTTTACCACCACTGACGACCGTATTATTGGTTTATACAAAATTGAAGTAAAACCCGAAGTATGGCTAGAACGCAACAAAGTAGGTTTACGGGAATTGCTCCGTAATGTCTATCAATATGATGTGGATGGTGCAATTATCGTATTTGTACAACAGGAAAAATGGCGTCTGTCTTTTGTGTCAGAAATCAAGGTACTGAATGATGAAGGGGAAATCGTAGAGCAAGCCACAGAACCCAAACGCTACACCTATTTATTAGGCGAAGGTGAAAAAGTAAGAACTCCATCAGACCGTCTAAGCAAACTCGCAGGTAAATCCCATGCCCTCCAAGATATTCTCAATGCCTTTAGTGTAGAGGCACTGAATGAAGAGTTTTACAAAATCATTCAAGCCTACTTTTATGAATTAGTTGGTGGTAAAATTGGCAAAGGCAAAAAAGTAACGGATTACGGAAAAGGGATACTTCAACTTCCTTCTGTTCCCAAAGAAAACCGACAGGTGTACCAAGAATTTGCGGTGCGATTAATTGGTAGAACAGTGTTCTGCTGGTTTCTGAAAATGAAAAAATCAGATGCCGAAGCTCCACTGCTTCCTGAAAGTTTACTCTCTTCAAAAGCGGTTAAACAATACTCTGGCTACTACCACACTATTTTAGAACGGCTGTTTTTCCAAACCTTAAACACGCCTGTTGAACAGCGGGTAGAAAACTTGCCCGAAGGTGCAGACCAAATTCCATTCTTAAACGGTGGTTTGTTTGAACCTGGCAACCAAGATTATTACAAGCCGAGCGCCATAACTGGCTTAAACCAAAACCTGAACACGCTTAACATTGCTGACCAATGGTTTGTACATTTCTTTGAAGAACTAGAGAAGTACAACTTTACCATTGACGAAAACTCGGTGACGGATGTAGAAGTAAGTGTTGATCCTGAAATGCTGGGACGCATTTTTGAAAACCTGTTGGCAGAGATAGACCCTGACAGTGGCGAAACCGCCCGAAAAGCAACGGGTAGTTTTTATACGCCAAGAGAAATTGTGGACTACATTGCCACCGAAAGTTTGGTGCAATACATCCACAACAAAACCAATTTACCGCAAGACCAACTCCGCCCCATCTTTAAAATGATGGATAAGCAGGACTTTGATTTTTCTAAAACGCAAACGGAAGCCATTTTAGATGCGCTTGACCAAGTAAAAATCCTTGACCCTGCTTGCGGCTCGGGTGCTTTCCCTATGGGTGTTTTGCAAAAGATTGTGCAAGCCCTGCAAAAGCTTGACCCTGATGCTGAGTGGTGGAAAAAAAGACAAGTGGCTCGTGTTTCAAATGCCATTGTTCGTAAACAACTTAAAGAAAAATTGGAATCCTCGGGAGTAGAATATGCTCGAAAAATTGGGGTGATTCAAAATTCACTTTACGGGGTGGATATACAACCTGTAGCAGCTGAAATCTCCAAATTGCGTTGTTTCCTTTCGTTGGTGGTAGATGAAAACATTGACGAAAACAAACCCAACCGTGGTATTGAACCCTTGCCGAATTTGGAATTTAAATTTGTAACGGCTGATACCCTGATTAAACTCCCTGACGATAATGCACAGCGTGGCTTGTTTGACAACTGGGAAGAAATGCAAGAGTTGGAAGAACTCCGAAACGACTACATCCAAAGCTACGGCAAGCAAAAGCAGCGCATTAAGGAGCAGTTTTTAAAGGTGCAGCAAAAAATGTTTAAAGACCAACTGAGTTTATTTTCTGACAAGGCAAGCCGAGCTTACCAACTCAGCACCTGGAACCCTTTTGGACACGAAAAATCAGATTGGTTTGACCCCAAATGGATGTTTGGGGTAGAGAAATTTGATGTGGTGATTGGGAATCCGCCTTATGTGGAATTTAAAAATCTTCATCCATCGATAAAGAAGAAGCTTACTGAATACAAAACAACAAGAGGTAAATACGATTTGTACATTGCCTTTATGGAGCGACCTATTGATTTTTTAAACGAAAATGGTATACTCTGTTACATAAACCCAACTCGTTTTATGCATAGAGATTATGGCCAAGAATTAAGAAAATTTATTAAACAGGAGTATACTATAAAGCAAATTATTGATTTTGGTGATGCTCAAATATTCAATACTGCCACCACATATACAGGCATTTTTCTCTTTCATAAAATGAGTTCGTCACATTATGAATTTGAATATGGAAAAGACCTTCTTTATTGGACTTATCAACTTGTTTCTGATGAAAAGCTTATTCCTGAACCATGGTATTTTCAATCGGATTCTGCCAATTATTTATTAAACCTTATAAAGGAAAATTCTTTGCATTTTGAGAACCTAGTAGAGGGTATATTTCAAGGTGTAGCCACTGGGAAAGATGAAGTTTTTATAGTCAAAGAGGATGAGGTCTCTCAATACAAATTGGAGGCAAAGTCAATCAAGAAATTTCTCATGGGCAAAGACATTGGACCATATGCGATGAATTGGTCAAAGCATTATGTTATATATCCTTATGAAGATAATGGCAAGGTTATAAATGAGTTAAAATTTAAAGAACTTTACCCTAATTGCTATTCATACTTGGTTGACCGAAGACCTAGTTTGACAGGTAGAGGTTATTTTGATAAGTCAAATAAATTATGGTACGAGCTCTGGAATCAGAGAAACTACGAAAGGTTTAAAACAGAAAAACTCATCACGTTAGATAATGCGTCTAAAAACTCATTTGCTTATGATAATAGTGGATTTATCGGAACAACAACTACCTACTCTATAGTTCCAAAGCGAGGCACTCCAATATTTGGTTTATTAGGAGTTCTAAATTCATCATTGCTCAATTATTATCATAAAAAAAATACTATCCCGCAAGCAAACGGATTTTATCGTTACCAGAAGACTTTTATAAAATCATTTCCACTAAAAGGCTTTCAACAAAATCTTACATTCTACAAAACCATTGGTTTTGTTGCTCAGATGATTATGTTTTCATCCTGTTTAAAGGAAAACTTAAACAATCACGTCCCCAACTCTCACATCGCCCAACTTTTTGAAGAAGTGATAGATGCAATGGTGATGGAGTTGTACTTTAAAGAGGACTTTGAAAAAGCGGGAATTACGTTTATCAAATACGCAGAACGGGACTTTGAGAGCATAGAGGGTAAATCGGAAAAAGAACAAATCGAAATCATCCACCGTGCTTATCAAAAGTTGCGAGAGAAAGACAATGAAATCCGCAACAACCTGAAATTAATGGACATCAAACTGGCAGATATCGTAATGCCAATAAAAGCTGCTAAGTGATGAACAAAATCAAGCAAATAAAGCTCAAGCACTTTAAGTTTTTCTATGGGGAAGTATCCATTGATTTAGAACGAAACCATGCTTTGATATTTGGCGAAAACGGTAGCGGAAAAAGTAGTTTGTATTGGGCTTTATATACGTTTTTACAAAGCGTTTTTAAGTCCGACCCAAGCAAAGTGCAGAAGTACTTTAACCCAAGGCATGACGAGAATTTAAGAAACCGTTTTGCGCCTGATGCTGAGGATAGCTACATCAAAATCGTTTTTGAAGACGACCATGAATCCATCAGTGAGAAAACCATTTCTAATACAGTTGTAAATACCCGTCCAACGAGATCAGATACTCTTGTGCTACAAGCAACCCAAGGCAGTGAGTTGATTAACTATAAGCTACTTTCAAAAGTCCACGATTTTAAAAACCCTTTTAAGATTGACCTTTTCCCCTTGATGGATAAAGACACCTTAATGTTCATCAACTTTAGGGAAGTTCTGGTTCGGCATGATGGTGCTACAGCAACTGCCAATGCACAAGATTGGTGGGAATACATCAAACTCGGAATGCATCCACGTGGCAAAATGCATGAACAGCCTTATAAAACTTTTGCAACAGCAGTTGAGAAGTTTAATACAGAACTGAAATTTTATTTCGATTCCATTGTAGAGTCAGTCAATGAGTATTTGGTTAAATTCAAACAGCCTTTTACCATAAGTTTTGATCCTGTAGAATGTAGCTATGATGCTTTTGAAAAAGGAAGTACTACCAAACGAAATCATAAGACCATACCGCCAAAAATTTATGTTCACACCCACTTTAACCACGAGAATTTAGCAGAAGAAAAACGTTTAGTAACAAGACCACATACCTTTTTGAACGAGGCAAAACTCACGGCAATAGCCCTTTCTATCCGTTTTGCTATGCTCGACCAAAAAATTGACTCTTCAAATCTGGCGGACGACACATCCAAGTTTTTAGTACTAGATGACCTGCTTATAAGTTTGGACATGAGCAATCGGGAAAAGGTTCTGGATATTATTCTGCAAGAGTTTTCAAAATACCAACTCATCATCCTCACTCACGACCGAAATTTCTTTGAGCTGCTGCGCCATAGAATCAAAAAATTTGGTCAGGACAATTGGAGATACATTGAAATGTTTGAGTGCGAGAAAGATGGTATTCCTCAACCGTATATTAAAAAATCAGACACCTACTTAGACAAAGCCGAAGAATATTTCAACCTCAAGGAATATGAAATTGCAGGTAATTTCCTGAGAAAAGAAGCCGAATCCTTCTGCAAAGATTTTTTACCAAAGAAACTACAGCATACAATTGAATATAACCTACATGACCTAAACGGACTAATTCTTCAATGTTTGCGATTTGCAGAAAACGCAGGGCTAGATAAAACACTCTTTGAGGATTTAGACAGTCACCGAAAGTTTGTATTGAATCCAACGAGCCATGACAGTTATGATGTTCCAAAATTCAATAGTGAAATTGACGGTTGCCTGAAAACACTCAAAGCCCTGAGAGAAATAAAGAACGAACCTTTTTCAAAAAGAGGTGAACAAGTAGAATTTGAATTGACCACCGCTGACGGTGCTAATACATACAAATTTGAGATAAAGCTTGAAGATGACTTTAGACTGCTTAAAGAACCTGGAAAGGACTCAGTAATTTCTAAAGGTATGGTCAATTATTGGGTTACTGAAAATGGCCTAAAAGGAGAACTAAAACATGGTAACGAAAATCTGAAATCCTTCTACGAAAAAAACTATGCAAAATCTGACAAGACCAAGAACGCTGACTATTGGGAAGAAATAGTGTTTACTGCAACAGGAACTCAATTGAAAACAGAAAGAAAATATTAACCAAATGCCGACCCTACGCAGCCATACACATTGGCAAGTCGCTCAAAGCAGCCGCACAAGCCAAAACTTGCCAAAGAGTATGGCTGCCCCAACGCACGGACGAAAAGAAAGCACGGGCATACAACATTGTATAAAAGCAATAGCGGGTGAAGTGGTAAAATCAAGGTCTGTGCATTTAATAAACTTTGGTGGTGGCGGACAGGTAAGCGCCTTGAAATCCGCTACTGCTCTTATACTTGACCGTTGTATGCAAGTGTAAAAAGACAAAACTCGATGCTTTGAAATAAAAGATTAATTAATAGAAAGAAAAATTTATTGATTTGGTGCTTCGTAAAAAGGTCAGTGCATATTGAGGGTAATTTATTTTGTTTTTTCTCTCCCCCCCCGCAAAGACAAAAGAAACCCAACCGCACAAAACAACACATTTGCAAACCGCTGCAAGCCAGCCCTGCAATCCAAAGTTTGCAAAAGAGTTGTTTTTTTGCCTGCGCTACATTAGCTTAATCATTGTACATTTACATTTATGAAAGGTAAAACAGATAAAAAATTAGAACAAAAGAATATCAAACCAACCGCTATGCGCCAATTGGTTTACGAGATTTTAGAAAAACAAAAGAAAGCATTAAGCCTTTATGAAATAGAACAGCAGTTTGACAATGTTGAAAGGTCAACTATATTTCGTACGCTCAAGACGTTTCAGGACAACTACCTTATTCACAGCATTGACGATGGTACGGGAGCGGTAAAATATGCCTTGTGCGATGATGATTGTACCTGCAAACCCGATGACCTTCATATTCATTTTTTATGCAATAAATGCGGTCAAACTCACTGTATGAAAGACATGCCAGTTCCAAAGATGGATTTAGCAGAAGGCTTCTCGTTTGAAAATGCCAATTTTGTGGTAAAAGGAATTTGCCCTAATTGCCGATAAAACTTTGCAATACTGTTGCACGTACTCATTCAGTAGTTTTGTTACATAATTTTTAAAAGTTATGCTATGAAACAAACATTCACTATTCTATTACTTCTTTTTTCAACAGGTTTATTATTCGCACAAAACAAAATAACTTTTGAGGTAAAAGAAGAATCTGGCGAATCCTTAATTGGAGCAAGTGTAATTATTGAAGGAACGACGACAGGTACAATTACAAATAATGAGGGTTTTGCAAGATTGGAGAATTTACCCAATGGCGAAATAGAGTTTGTAATTTCTTTTGTCGGCTTTGAAGAAAAGGAAATTACTTTATCTTTTCCAGATGACAACAACAAAACGATTGAAGTTGAGCTGGAAGAAGGAGAAGAACTTGAAGAAGTTGTAATTGCAGCAACAAGGTCTTCCCGAACAATTCAGGATATTCCAACAAGAATTGAAGCAATTACAGGCGAAGAATTAGGCGAAAAAGCAGCTATGAACTCAACAAATATTGGCATGCTTTTAAGAGAAACCACAGGTGTGCATATGCAGCAAACCTCACTTAGTTCTGGAAATATGAGTATTCGCATTCAGGGTTTGGATGGTCGATACACACAAATATTAAAAGATGGAATGCCACTTTATGGTGGTTTCGCCGGTGGGTTATCTATTATGCAAATACCACCGCTTGACTTAAAGCAAGTTGAGCTAATTAAAGGGAGTAATTCTACTTTGTACGGTGGTGGAGCAATTGCAGGTTTGGTAAACCTTGTAACCATACGACCAGAAGAGGAAGCAAAGCTTGATGTTATGCTAAATCAAACAAGTGCTTTGGGTACAACTGGCAATTTGTTTTATGCGCAGAAATACGGAAAAGTTGGTCTTTCAGTTTATGGCTCAGCTAATAATCAAATCGCATTCGACCCCGACGAAGATGGTTTTTCAAATATGCCCAAAGCGCAAACTTTTAGTCTAAATCCAAAATTCTACTACTACTTCAATCCTAACACTGAATTAAGTTTAGGGTTAAACACTACCATCGATAATAGAACGGGTGGAGACATGGAAGTGATAAAGGGAAACACAAGTACTGAACATATTTTTTCCGAAGAAAATAAATCGGAACGTTATGCTACGCAATTAAGTTTTCGGAATACAACCGATGACAGAACATTCTCTTTTAAAAATAGTGTTTCCTATTTTGACAGAAAACTAAGTATTCCAGACTACCGATTCAGTGGAAATCAATTATCCAGTTTTACCGAAGCCATATACAATTTGCATAAAAACGATAATACAGAATGGCAATTGGGATTAAACCATTATCTCGAACAGTTTACAGAGACAGACGCTGACTCATATTCTGCAAGAGATTATACACATAACACCTTTGGTGGCTTTATTCAAAACACTACCGATTTTAGTAAAAAACTTGGGTTAGAAACTGGTTTACGAACCGACTACAATGCTGACTATGGGACATTTGTGCTGCCACGTTTTTCATTGTTATTTAAACCTAACAATAAATTAAGTTCACGACTTGGCGGTGCTATGGGTTACAAGCTTCCTACAATTTTCACCGAAGATGCTGAGAGAATTTATTATCGGGATATTCAACCATTATCAAAAGACCTGGTAGATGCAGAAACTTCAATAGGAGGAAATTTCGATATAAATTACAAAACCGCATTGGGCGATGAAATGACTTTCTCAATCAACCAACTCTTCTTTTTGACTCAGCTAAAAAATGCATTGGTTTTACGGGAAGACGAAACAATGGGCATGGCTTATTTTGAAAGCGCTGATGGTAACATTTTAAGTTCAGGCTTTGAAACCAATATAAAACTAACATACGACGATTTTAAACTCTATTTAAACTACGCCTTTGTTAATACCGAATTACAATACGATAATATCAATAACCAGAAACCACTTACACCAAAGCACAATGCGGGTGCAGTATTATTCTATGAAATTGAAGAAAAATGGTCTGCTGGATATGAGGTTTATTACACTGGGAAACAGTTCGATAATTTATACAATCAAAAAACAGATTATTGGACAATGGGAATAATGATTATGCGACATTGGGAACGTTTATCTTTATTCGTGAATTTCGAGAACTTTACAAACGTTATGCAATCTGATTTTGAACCTTTGGTTTTGCCGCCAACAAATAATCCTACTTTCCCTGATATTTGGGCACCGGCTGATGGATTTGTATTTAATGGAGGAATAAAACTTAGATTATCAGGCGACAATGATTAAATCAGAATACCACATATCGAAAATGGATTGTCCATCCGAAGAAAACATGATTCGTATGAAGTTGGATGGAATAGAGGTTATCAGGAAATTGGAATTCGATATTGAAAATCGCAATCTTACTGTTTTTCATTCTCGGGAAGATGAAGAAATATTATCGCGTCTGGAATCATTAAACTTTGGAGCAAAACATACATATTCAAGTTCTATTGATGAAAAGGAAGTAACAATAGAAAGTTCCGACGTACAATCAAAACTGTTATGGACGATACTCATAATTAATTTTGGATTTTTCATAATTGAAATGACTACCGGACTTATTTCAAAGTCAATGGGTTTGGTGGCAGATTCTTTAGACATGTTAGCTGATTCTTTTGTATATGGATTAAGTCTTTGGGCAGTTGGTTCAACAGTTCTGAGAAAAAAGAAAGTTGCACGTTGGAGTGGTTATTTTCAATTATCCTTAGCCTTTTTAGGTATTATAGAAGTGGTAAGACGATTTATAGGTTCTGAAGAAATGCCAGACTACAGAATTATGATTGGAGTTTCAGTTTTAGCATTAACTGCCAATGCCATCTGTTTGTACCTACTCCAGAAATCGAAAAGTAAAGAAGCACACATGAAAGCCAGTATGATTTTTACTTCCAACGATGTAATAATAAATTCAGGAGTTATTTTAGCTGGAGTATTGGTGTTGCTGACCCAATCAAAATATCCTGATTTGATTGTTGGTTCTATTGTTTTTTTGATTGTATCTCAGGGTGCATTTAGAATATTGAAACTTGGGAAATGATAGCCATCCCTTTTTGTAAGCACATTGTCAAGTCGCACGAGCCACTCTAAACCTAAACTTGCCAAAGAGCTTACAAAGCCAACCCTAATTACCGCCTTTAAGGGCGGTTTGGGGATTTACCCACCCACAAAAACAAAATAAATTTGTACTCCGAATCAACGTCTGTGCAGATTGATAAGAAAACTGTTAAATTTGTTAAAACTTGAGACGGATTGACTTTGAAGGATAAACACCAGCATACAACAAAGTGTATAAATCATTTGGCGGATAGTGCTAAATTCAAGGGTGTTACATTTAATAAAATTTGTGTTAGTTTGAAAGGTTCGTGCTTCCAATCGCCAAACGACACCATACACGTAACACGTTGGCAACAAGTGTAAAAAGACAGACAACCAGTCAGATACGATAGTGATAAATAATAACAAAAGAAAGGATTTAGCTTTTTGATAGGACAGTGCAAATTTGATGGAAATTTATTTTGTTTTTTTCTTCCCCCCCCCGCAAAAAAAGAAGAAACCCCACCCACATTGCACACATTGCCAAAGCCCCACAAGCCAACGCTGCAACCAAAGCTTTGCCAAAAAGTGCAATTTTGCCTACGCACCATAACAGTAAATTACGAATTAAGCAGTTACTACTGTTTGATTTTCAAATAAATAATTCTCAGAATTCATGTCAGGA